>Ga0315545_1002492_pt1 | contig 16590 bp, 17 predicted proteins | sample SalMarSW160210MG_FD_203096 | JGI IMG/M metagenome (GOLD analysis project Ga0315545, IMG submission 203096) | Salt marsh sediment microbial communities from the Plum Island Ecosystem LTER, Massachusetts, United States - Salt Marsh Sediment SW1602-10 ...
CGTTACACCGGTATGCATGTGTGTCTTCATCACAGGAATCGAAACGATAATATCGTATTCTACAATCTCTTTGCATAGCTTAAGTGATTTAATCGCAACACCATCAGGGATTTCAAGGGGTACATAGTCACGTGCATCCATATCGATCAAACGGCAATTTCGTTCTTCGGTAACAGATGTAATTCCACTATTTTTAAATGCATTTAACATTTTAACACCGACTATTGGACTTTCACCTACGGCCACTTCGGCACCGGCTTGGCTAAAAGCATCAATTGCAGCTGCTACAACCTGCGGATGTGTAGTAACACCTGTTTCACGTTCTACATCCCGACCAACATTAGGCTTTAGTAAAACACGCTTATTTTTTGCCGGTGATAAATCAATATTTGCAAGCGCTTTTCGTGTATTTTCATACGGACCATCTCCCGATGCCCAAAAAACCGAGGGACGAGATGCATCAAGCTTAAAAGGTATCTGCGATAAGTCGGTATTGACGTTAATGGCTTGTTTCCTTATTTTACTCATTTACTCATTCACGCATTAACTCATTAACTTATCATAAATCGCCTATCGAAAATCGTCAATCGAAAATAGGAAATGACTTTACGCGGGGTTTTATTTTGTCGAATCGTCAAATGGCGGCAATCTCAATTATGGTTAGCCCTGCCATTCTTGTCCGCCGTAGTTTTAACGAAGTCGGATTATGGCAGGGTCATTTCCTTGTCATTCCTGCGAAAGCAGGAATCCATTTGTTTAATCCCGTTGCTTGCCTGTCCCATACCAAAATTCTGTTTTGTTGGTGCAGGGGCGACGGGGGAATCAGTTCCCGCCTTATAACCACAAATATTGGTATAATTCTTCAGGTTTCTTTGAGGGAAACATCTGTGAGAAAGAAACAATTGGAATACTTAGCCGATAGATTTAAGATATTACAGAAACTCACCAAAAAGATTCGCGAAGCGAAAACTGGCAGTTTTGTATAGCCACAAATAGGTAGCTTACATGACAAAGAGAAAAAAACAGCAAAAAAATAGACGTTCATATACTTCTCTGTCACAACATCAGAAGAAAGGGACTGTTCTATACTCACCCTATAACAAGATGACATTCAAAATGTATGATTGGGCAAAAGATATTTTGCCTGAGTGTCTCTGGATAGCTGCACTCATTGAGCACTTTGGGAAAAAAGAGGCTCATAAATTTTACTATAAATTTATGGATGTGATTGACGAATTTTGGCCTGATGAGAATTTTGCTGCTTTTGGTTTAATAACTGACTTTGGTGCTATACCGGATAACGCTAAAAACCAATTGTGGAGTCATCACGAGGAATTACTAGTGGAGTGCTTCCACAAACCTATCGCAAGAGTTCTAACCTTTTATCCAAAAAATCCAGCAGCATGGCTAGTCAGAAAAGATATTATTGATAAAGGTGGGCATGTAGATCCAGATGTTGAATTAAAACATTTAAGACAACTCGTTGTGGATCTTTACTCGAGACAAGGTGAACTTGCCACTCAGGTAACAGCTCTAGCATTAGGGAGACTTCTTCCACGTTGCACATTTAACGCACAAAAGTTTGATAGTCTTATTAAATCCCTTGAGAAGTACCCCATTAATTGCACAGATAGCGAAAAGCAGAAAGTTGAGTCATTTGCGCGATCGTTTGTTTGCGGCATATATATGCAAAATAAAAGGTATGCTGCGAGAGAATGGCCAAAGTATTTTTGGCGACACAATTTTGATCTGGCAGTGTGCAAACCTGTTAATTTCCTCGTGGAAGGTTCCAAGTCATTGAGCACAGAAGAAGCACATCACCTGCGGGAAATACTACAAAAGAATGCAAACCGTGCACGGTGTTATTTGGAAAAACTTCGTGTTCAGGCAAAATATGATCTCTATGCACCTGAGCGTGGCGAGATATTACTTGGCCTATTTGCTAGGCTCACTCGGTTCTATGTTCTAATGACAGAGGTTCCTAATCTATGGGCAAAGGATATCTCCGGAATATTACTCAGGTGCCTAACGGATACCGCTATCACATTTGTGTATCTAGTTAAGTGTGGGAAGGATGAGGAATTTGAGCAATTCAAAAAATATGGTGAGGGTCAAGAAAAGCTTCTCCTATTGCACTTGCAAGATTCATATCCAAGTGAAAAGTCCTTAGATGGGCGAGATGTAGAATCGATAAGCAAAGAGCTTGGACGGCTAACCCCCGAATTAATGAATATAGAACTCGGGCATTGGAATAAGACAGATACCCGAAAGCTTGCAAAAGACGCAGGAATGGAGATGTATTATAGATTGGTATATACACCTACAAGCAGTGATCTCCACGGATCTTGGATGAGCTTAAAACACTCAAATCTATGCCATTGTAACGAACCGCTACACCGGTTTCATCGCCTTCCAACCTACTTGGAACCTCCGTTGTTTGTTGAGACTATGATGGCAGCACAGGGATTATTTGAGGAGTGCCTACAAACAGGTATGGAAAAGCTTGGTTATCCACCTCTCGATGATCCGTTAGAACCCTTGGTGCCGGAATAATCGTGTAGTAACTATGCAACTTACTAAAAGTCCCCAACCGTCGGGATCGGTCAAGAAAAAACCCTACTTTGTTCCTATCCATCCTCTTTGGCAGTCTTTTAGCCGCCCAATGGTGCGATAGAACTTTTGTTGAACCAACGTCGGTAACGATACAGCCGACCGGCAGCGCGTCTGCGATGTCCATAAAAATCTGCTCAAAGGTAAATATAGGCGTGGCTATGATTACCAAATCTGTCTTAGAAACGCTTTTTTTTATATCACCTACGATTTCATCTGCTATGGATAATTTCCTTGCACGTCGGCGTGTGGAAGCACGATGTGTATAACCAGCGACTTTAACCTTGGGTAGCGAGCGCGAGATAGCTAATGATATTGAACCACCCAAAAGCCCGAGCCCAATGACCGATATTTGCTTTAAGTCTTTCAATAAAAAGACTTTATGTAAATAACATGATAGATTAATGACGCTAAGAAACTATAGCCGACTGGCAGGAATGTCAATTTTTTTCTTTTATTTGCTGGGTTCAAATGTTAATATTTTACGATTACATGAAAGAGCCAACGGATATGGCAATCAGAGATAGTGCCCCACACTATGTGAGGGCAGTTTTTTTGTGATTACTCAGCCGCGTCACCGAAGTTAATCCGAGGAACGCTGCTAAGAGAATAATAGTAAGCAAAATGGCATATAACGAAAATAGAATTGGCGACGGTGATTATTTAGACTTTGAGCAGAAGGTTGCTGAACTCGACCGTCAGGCCAGCGAGCTAAAAAAGCTAAGCTCAATCAAAGGCATCGATTATTCCGCTGAGATTCGTAGCCTTCAAAGAGAACAGGTTACCGAGCTAAACAGAATATATTCAAATCTCACTGCCTGGCAAATTGTTCAGGTCGCACGTCACCCCAAAAGGCCCCTCCTTACAGACTATCTTGATCTTATGGTGAAAGATTTTCGTGAGCTTCATGGTGATCGATGCTTTGGTGACGACCGAGCCATCGTAACTGGTATTGGTCAGATTGCCAGGAATAAAGTGCTGATTGTCGGCCAGAACAAAGGCAGGACTACAAAGGAAAAAATAGCCTGCAACTTTGGATGCCCCAACCCCGAAGGTTACCGAAAGGCTATAGCCAAGATGAAATTCGCTGAGAAGTATGGGCTACCTATTGTAACACTTATCGATACGCCCGGAGCTTACCCGGGCATCGGGGCCGAGGAACGAGGCCAGGCCCAGGCAATAGCTATAAATCTCACCAAAATGTCGCGATTAAAAGTGCCGATCGTATGTATTTGTATCGGTGAAGGAGGCTCCGGTGGTGCCCTGGGAATAGGTGTAGGTGATAGGCTTGCCATGCTCGAGTTTGGATATTATTCAGTAATTTCACCTGAAGGCTGTGCTGCCATTTTGTGGCGCGACGGCTCACAAGCTCCGGACGCCGCTGACGCCCTGAAATTGACCAGCAAAGACCTGTACAAGCTGGGTCTAATAGATGCGATTGTCCCAGAGCCGATCGGTGGAGCACACCGTAACATTCATGACACTGTTCACAATGTTGAAACCTATATTGCCAAGACCTTATTAGAGCTCAAACGCAGTAAGATTGAGAACCTTCTCAAAAATAGATACAAGAAATGGCGCTCTATGGGTGCTCAATGCTTGAGCAAAGGTCGAAGAAAACGGAAGCCGGTAAAAGCCCAGATAACCTCAATGACCAAAATCACCTCACGCCCTTCGCGTATAACACACGCTAAAGTTTGACAGAATCAAGACTTATACGTTCGAATTTTGTGGCCTTTTTTCACAAAAAAACTTCACATCAAGGGGCAAAGGCAGTATATCAAAAATCACATTGCACTCTGTGCCTTAGTTTCTCTGTCACTTTGTGCCTTCGGTTTTTACCTTTTATCGAGCTTTGTAAAAAGACCTTGGCGCTTTTAGACTTTTAGATTATCTTTTTAGCGTGTGCTCACTGTAAAATTGAAACTGTAAAGCTATCATCCGTATCATCCTGACCTGTGCCGGCTTGATGTCATCCCGACACAGGTATAAAATGTATAATTAAGTTGCCTGGAAGAAAATGGAAAGGAGGGTCATAATGGCAAAGATTAAAATGATTTTTACTTCTCTGGCCACATTAGGATTGTTACTTGTTTTAAGTAGCTGTGCCGGAACTGCACAGGAAAAGGCTGAGTCGGATCAACTCAAAGACGCTTTAGCGCGGACAGAGAGCGAAAGAGACTCGCTTAAAGAAGACGTAACAAAGCTGTCGGAGTCTCTTGACAAAGCCGAATCCAGACTGGTTCAAATCACAGAGATGCGCGATCATCTCCAGGAGCAAATCGACGGCCTAACAGACTCACGTAATCTTTTGCAACAGAAGGTCGATGAGATTGCAAGATCACGTGACGAGCTACAGCAGCGGGTCGATGAACTCATCAAGGCACGTAACGCAGCTCTGGCCGATGCTCAGAATGCCCAGGCCAGAATCGATAAGCTAACGGAGCAATTGCAAAGCCAGGTTCAGCAGGTCACCGACCTTCGTGATCAGATCAAGACAATACGGTCTGTTTTGGATCAATTGCAGCAGAAACTGAAATAGTGCGTATGCGGTTGGGCTATGAAGTCGGTCTGAGCTATGCATAGGTTGCTGATAAAAGTTTTAGCTTTCTTCTTCAATTGGTTCTTAAGGCTCACCTGCAGATTGAATAAGGTTTCGATTACCGGGCAGGATATTTTTGAAAAGTACGTTGAGCAGGGCAACAACATATTCGCCTTTTGGCACAGTAGACTCTTCTTCTTCGCGTATTACTATGCAAGCAACGCCAAGAGAAAGGTCTCCGTCCTGGTAAGCATGAGCAGGGACGGCGATTACGGCGTGGCTCTGGCTCATAAACTCAAGCAGGATGTCGTAAGGGGCTCTACAAGCAGGGGCGGACAAGCCGCTATAAGGAATCTTGCTGCCAGAGTTGCAGCGGGCAACAATATCGCGATAACACCCGACGGCCCCAGAGGGCCAGCTTTCAGAGTCAATGAGGGAGTAATTAAACTTGCCCAGCTAACCGGCGCCAGAATCTTCCCGGCAAGTTATAACGCTACACACAAGAAAATACTCAAAAGCTGGGATAGATTCATACTTGTTAAACCCTTTGGTCGAGTGCATATGGCATTTGCTAAGCCCATTGAAATACCCAAGAAGATGAACGCCGACGAGGTTGAAAGTTACAGGCGAAATCTGGAACAAACCCTTCTCAAACTGGACCGAATCTGCGCTGAGCAACTGAATCTCGATGGAGATAAGGGCTCAGTTGTTTCTGTTGGAGCACCCATTGAAGATAACCAGAAATCCGGCAATCTATGAACAAGTCCTAAAACTCTTTTATTTTGCCCACCCCTAACTAACCAGTTACTAAGAAATGCGCACTTTTAACTATCGCTGATTTTCCCTCCTACACTGCCCCGGGAATAAGCACCACTATTAAAATCTGCGAACTGCTGCTGTGATTATGTTTTCTTACACAACGCTCAACACAACTGAAAAGCATCAAGCACTGTTAATCGTTCTTTACCTCTCTTGGGTCCTTGCATTCTTCAATTGCTTTTATCTTATTGACCCTTCTTTGATGTCTACCTCCGCTAAAGTCGGTGTTAAGCCATGCTTCGACTATTTTCCTCAGTAATACCTCTCCAATTTGGTCTCCTGACAAACACAGGACATTTGAATCGTTATGATCACGTGAAATCTTTGCGCTCAATTCATCGTGACATAATGCAGCCCTAACGCCTTTGATTTTATTTGCAGCTATACTCATGCCTATCCCCGTAGCGCATATAAGGATAGCTTTTTCTGCCTGTTTTGTTGATACTGCAGTCGCCGTCAAATAAGCTATGTCGGGGTAATCGACCGGATGTGTGTCATTCGTGCCAAAGTCAACGCACTCGTTTCCCATTTGTTCTACTATAGCTTTAATCAATTGTTTTGCTTCGTAACCTCGATGATCGCTTCCGACAGCTATCTTCATATCACAAACCCATTAATCTTTTCCCTCACAGCTTTCTCGATTAAATTTGCACAATTATTGAAAAACTCCTGCGACTGGCCTATTGGATCAACAATATCTTCGTTCTCCACAAGCATCACACACCTGTCCTGAGCATTGGGCCACATCTTTACCACCTCCTCACAATGCGAACGCGTCATCGCAAATATATAGTCGCTTTCTTTAACAAGCTGTACGGATAGTCTCCTGCTCCTGTGCGTGCTTATATCAATCCCTTTAGATGCACAGGCTGTAATTGCTTCAGCACTCGCGGGATATCCTTCCATTTCCAAAATACCAGCTGAGGCTACTTTATAACCTAACTCTTCCAAACGGTCAACTTCGTAATGTAATTTTTCTGCAAGATATTTACGAAATAATCCCTCAGCCATAGGACTTCGGCACGTGTTGCCGGTGCACACGAACAGAAAATTCACCTCTGCCAGCCTTTCGATATCTTCTTGCGAATACACACCAGCCCGCAAAACCCGCAAGACGCCTTTCTCTATCTTCACAATTGTGCTACTCTTTGTATATTTTGAAGCTCCGGCGTCCAGCAGCATTTCTATTTTATCCGAGAATCGAGATAGAACTTGCTCCGGCTCCACAGATGGACTTTCTCCGGTAAGATTTGCACTCGGTGCGACCACCGGGTTATGTGTCAATCGTAGCAATATGGACGCTATAGCATTGTCAGGGCACCGAATACCGATTGAGCTACTATTATTATACAGATTCTCAAAAATATTTCGTTTGAGGATTTTGTGTTGTTGGGCAAGGTCGTGCTCGTTCAACTCAAACACTATTGTTACCGGCCCAGGCCAGGCCTTCTCGATTAGTTTCTGAGCCTTAAGGCTCACGCTCGGCACATATTTTCTCACGTCACTTTTTTGACTGATGTGTAAAGTATAGTGCTTGTTCGAGTCTCGGCACTTAATCTTATCGAGCTTGGCTAATGAATCGCTATTAACCCTACATGCAATTCCATAGACTGTCTCGGTAGGAAATGCTACTAAACCCCCTGCATCTATCACCGCTGCGGCTTCTTTGATTTTTGCAATGTCAGGTTTCCGCTCATCAAGTTTTACAACTTTTGTTTTCATCTTTCCTGCAAACATACAGTAAAACAAACACGATAGCAAGAGAACTTGCTCTTTTCTGTTGATACCTTTTACTAATAGCTTGCGCATGCAACCTTCATATTTGCGCATACAGCTTTTGAAATACACCTGGAACATAAGTACCAGTTTTAACCAAAGATTTTAACTGGATTCGGCGTATGCGCGATGCCTTCGTCACGCATAGCATGAAAATGGATATCTCCAACAGGCATTTAATTCACTTACGAGCAAGGTGCCAACTACATTTCTAAATGTTAAAAGTGGCCATATATGCCCGATAAAAAAATGCCTAAACAAATCAATATGAGTAAAGGAAAAAAACACTTATAAAAAATTTTCGTTTTCCCCAAATACTCTAATATCGCCATGTTAACAATGCCGATAAGAATTTCGTTCACGGAATGGTGTTCATGAGGAGATGGTATTATGGAAACCCTAGTCGAACAGCGCAAGGAGAAAAGGACGGATATCTACTGGCCTGTAAGTGTCTGGGTTCCAAAAGCGAACAGATTCTTTAATGGCCGAAGTGCCAACATTAGCAAACTCGGTGTCTTCATAACTGTTCCTATGACAACACCGGTTCGGCCTGGCAGCTTAGTGGAACTCAACTTCCCTCGAACTACAACACTGGCGAACGAAAAGGGCCAATTCGCTCGAATAAAAAAAGGTAAAGTTGTAAGAGTTGAGCGTAAAAAGACCCTTGATGAAGCCAGTATCGGCCTCGGAATCGCCTTTGAGTAGCTGAATTTTCGACTCTTTTATTCTTCAGCGGTTGTTAACTCACGGTGTCTCTTACGCCCCGGGGCAATGAAAAAGCATGGGCTGAAGATCAGCGATGGTCATCAGCCTTTTTTCCTATTTCAGTACAACAAAGCTAAATCATTAGGCAAAAGAAACTTCACCGAGTATAAGCAGCATTACTCAATTACCATTAATGGCCTGTTTTTCACCAGCTTACGCACCTTCGTACTCAGATCAATTCAACATTGATAGGTTTTGTCGGCTGGGCAGTAATCGTTACCAAGTCAACACCAAGACGGAATGCCTCCGTCATAGCTGAAGGGTGTTTTTTGATAGCACCAAGAGTGTCAATCTTATTAACGAACAGATTAGACACGTAATTCATCTGTATCGCATCAAAGTACGACTTCATAGTAAGTCGAACACTCTCAAATTGTTTTACGCTTTTTGAACCACCCACTGCTATTACCATTGCTCGCCGATCGTGTTTTCCTGGCAGAAGCTCCTTTTTTAATCTGTACTTACATGCCCAAAGACATTGACCGCGGTCAATCAGCATTTTTGCCTGTGCGCAAACTGTCATAAAGAATATCGGCGTGGCGAATATAAGCCGGTCAGCACTAAGTATTTTCTCGAGAACCGCCTGATAGTCATCCTCAATACGGCACATACCGGTTTCGTAGCAGGTGTTACATTCGACACACGGTCCAATGTCGAAGTCACAAAACCGCAGATATTCCACCCCTGAGCCGGCTGATTCAGCTCCAGACAAAGCCTCTCGAAGCAGCAAGTCGCTATTACCTTTAAGTCTCGGACTCGTAGAAATCCCAAGTGTTCTCAATCCCATCCCGCAATTTTTATCCTAATCTGCGCAAGTTGTACTGCACTATCCTGTCACATTAACATCTGTGCATGTACTAACTTTGTCATAAAAAATTTACATCCCGAGAAAACTGGTAAGACAAACTCAAAGAACCGCAGCAATAAACAGCGTTAGTACAGCAATAACTGAACCAATAAAAGTAATTCGCGACCACTTAATGTATCTTGCATAAGCGGGGTGCTGTTCTTCAAACTCGTAGTAATAGTCATCCAGGTCCGAATCATCTTTGGGCCTTAAATATATCCGCACATAGACGTAGCCCGCCGCTGATATTAGAAATAGTGGACCTGCAATGATATAGAGAACCGTACGCATACCCAACCATCATACAATCAGCACTCCGAAAGTAACAAGCCAAAAAACTGCCCTATTAGAATAGCGTGCGTGTCGAGTTTGTAGATAATTTTTTCGGCCTTTGTCACCAATTTTTTCCGTAGGTGCTTACCAATCCCCAAGACTTCGGCGAGCTCAGTCGAACCGCTACGCTTGAGGCAGCCACCCCTAAGGGGGGACGGCTTTTTTCAAAATAAGCCCTTTTATCGAAAAAAGATGATATGCACTGCTACATTGTTTTGCCTACGGAACGTTAACTGTGTATATGACAATCACTTGTTGTTCATCCCGATATATCGACAAATATGAAAAATCTATCCAACTATCAAAGGACATAAGGTGATAATCAATAGTAAATTGCTTAAAAGCTTTTCTTGACGTCACCAAGCGCCAAATGTAATATTATTCAGCAATTTTAGGATTCCGTATAGACAAGAGCGGAGAAATACGATGGACTGTCCGGTATGCAAGAATGCGATGATCACTCTGGAACTGAAGGAAGTTGAAATAGATCACTGTACCGAATGCGGAGGTATCTGGCTGGACGCCGGTGAACTGGAGTTGCTATTGGGCGAGCCCGACAAAGCCAAGCAACTACTCGACTCCTTTCGATCAAGTATCGATTCTAAAGAAAAGCCAAGAAGATGTCCTATTTGCGATAGAAAAATGCAAAAAATCATCGTTGGGACCTCAAAGCCAACACTGCTTATCGATAAATGTCGTCGAGGTGACGGCCTGTGGTTCGACAAGGGGGAATTAAAAGATATTTTGGATAGGGCCAAACTTGATAAAGATAGTAAAATTCAAAAGTTACTGGCTGAGATGTTCGGCCATGAACAGCAAAATAGTAAATCAAAAGCTGATACAAAAAACTAATTGCAGCAGAGTGATGTAAACGCCGGAGTTTGCTTTGAATGGCTTTGGCCTGTTAATTGAAAGATCGGCTCTGTTGAAAAACCAAAAAATTGTCATTCCGAGCGAGGCGAAGCCGAGTCGAGGAATCTGCTTTTAACAGATTTCTCCACTTTGCCCCTCAGGGGCTTCCATTCTCCGCAGCAGCGCTGCTGCGAAGGATGAATCGGTCGAAATGACAACCGACCTTTTCAATAGAGTCAGAAAGATTAAGAAAGTTAAACTCTTGGGACTAATGCAAGTTTAACATGTGAGCAAAAATAAAAGTCTTAAGGAAAGGAGAAACAATGGGCACATGGAGTATAATATTAATAGTGGTCGCCCTCATTGCTGTTGTGGTGGCTTTGCTAATGAAGAAACGCTCATAATAAGAGCAATCGGCGTCCCCGAGGAAGGGAAAGATTATGGTAACCGCATTGATTATTGTTGTCGTTTTTCTTGTCTTGCTCGTTGTCTTCGTAATTGGCATATACAATTCGCTAGTTAAGCTTCGTAACCAGGTTGACAACGCATGGTCACAGATAGATGTACAGCTCAAGCGGCGACATGATTTGATTCCAAATCTTGTCGAAACCGCTAAAGGCTACATGAAACATGAACGTGAAACCTTCGAGGCCATTACGGAAGCCCGCAGCCGAGCAATGGGGGCAAAAACTGTTTCCGACGCTTCCAAGGCCGAAGGTGCTCTGGGCGAAGCGCTGAGCAAATTCATGCTGGTCGTGGAAAATTACCCCGACTTGAAAGCCAATCAGAATTTTCTTGCGCTACAGGAAGAATTGACCAGCACAGAGAACAGAATTGCCTTTGCCAGGCAGAACTACAACGATCAGGTCTTGTTCTTCAACAACAAAACCCAAACGTTTCCGTCAAACACCATTGCAGGTATGTTTGGCTTTGGCAAACGCGACTTCTTCGAGGTAGAAATTGCCGCTGAACGTGAAGCTCCAAAGGTAAGTTTTACCTGAATTTGTTTAAGTGTTTTTAGCCTATACATCCAGCTAAACGCAGGCTTGCCGGAGCTGTGCTGCTGGGGTGTTTTAGTATGAACCGACTTTTAAGGGACAGGGGGAAGTGCTTTAAGTACAATCTTGATTAACGTATTTGTAAAAAGTGCGCGAAACACTTAGCGATAGAGACTAATATGTGGGAACTGATTCGAGCCAATAAGCGTAACTCTGTTTTTCTGATTATGCTGATGGCTGTAGTGTTACTACTGCTGGGCTTTGTAATAGGCATGGGCTTTTTCGGCCCTAAAGGAGGCTCGCTTGGCTTGATCATTGCAACGGTCGTCTGGTTAGTCCTGACGCTCATAAGCCTCTCATCGGGAGACCAAATACTCTTAGCCGCAAGCAAAGCTCAACCTGTCACTCACGACGTACACCCACAATTATTCAATGTGGTCGAGGAAATGAAAATTGCAGCAGGGCTGCCGGCAATGCCCAAGATATATATCATCAACGACCCTGCGCCCAATGCTTTTGCAACAGGGCGAAGTCCAAAATCCGCATCGGTAGCTGTAACTGCGGGCCTTTTAGGCCGACTCAATCGAGACGAACTTCAGGGTGTTATCGCGCATGAAATAAGCCATATCTTGCATCGTGATATTCTTTATGTCACGTTTGCCGGCATAATGCTTGGTGCGATCGTTTTGCTTTCGCAGGTATTTCTACGAGGTATGTTCTACAGCTCAATGATGGGTTCTCGCCGCCGGTATTCAGGTGGTGGCAAAGGTGGCGGGCAAGCCCAGCTCGTCATGCTTTTAATTGCGATACTTGCCGCGATTTTGGCACCTATAATGGCGTATCTACTATACTTTGCGCTTTCAAGAAGGCGCGAGTACCTTGCCGATGCCGGTGCTGCCAGACTTACTCGCTACCCCGAAGGTTTAGCCAGTGCTCTGGAAAAAATCGCAAATGATCCATCGCCACAATTAACTACCGTAAATAAAGTTACCGCACCGATGTATATTACCAATCCGTTTAAGAAAAAAGGACATCGCAAGCTGTCTGACCTGACCAGCACACATCCACCGATTTCCGAGAGGATACGGATTCTGCGCAGCATGAGTCATGGTGCATCCTTCAAGGATTACTCGGATGCTTTCAGCGAAGTGACTCACACCAAAACAATCATCCCCCCTACTGCTCTAACTAAAGAGGAGGTTGCACTTCGAAAAGGCCAAGCAAAAGCGGCAAAGGATGAACGCCTACAAACTCAAATGAGACAGGTTGGTGACATAATGCGAAGAGTCAATAATTTCATGTTCTTAACGTGCTTGTGTGGGCTGAAGTTGAAAATCCCCCCAAACTTCAAAGGCAAAAAAGTTACATGTCCTCGCTGCAAAAGAGAACTTGACCTTCCGCGCAGCAATAAAAAATAAATACAAATTACAGAACAAAGCAAATCCTGGTCAATATACAAACCTATATTACCTCAGATTGTCGTGTATCGTCTGATAGATAAGATTAGATTTTGTCTCGTTTCCAAATAAACCAACTCGAATGGAAATCTTTGTAACTGCTTCGGCTGTGGAATTGAGCTTAACGGTTACCTTCTTGTCCTGAGCATCACGAGCGGTAATAACCCCTGAAATTGCATCTCTGCTCTCCCTGGTTACACTATACCTCAGTTGCTTCATGGCCTCCTTTGTTGCTGCATATACGGCGTCGATGTTCTTGGCCTCCACTGCCTCCAAATCACCCTTTATGTACGCTACAGTACTCACGGCACCGGCTCCAACAGCAGCAGCCAAACAACCAGTCATAGACGCAACCGCTCCAAGTAATAATACTGTTAATAAAATTCGTTGTATTTGCATCTTTGTTCTCCTTTTGACCATACGCAATTACATTCCGTTTAAGCCGTGAAAATAATTGACCAGAAGATGGTTGTCAAGACACTTTGGAGCGTGTTTGAGACATTTGTCTGCCCACTTTTTGCACAGCGATCGAGCAAAACCACTACCGCACTTGATTGGCTGTAAACAATGCCTTAACAGACGAACGTAGCAGTACAATTATCGTAAAGACACCTAAAACAGTACCGAATGGAAACAAGATGCAACTTATGGCAGCCGTGACCAGACAGAACATATAGTGCGTTCTCTTTGCGAGGAACCGGCCAGCAATAATTATACAAACCGCCAACGTCCAACCAAATATCATCGCAACTATAGCAAGCGCCACCAGCAATAGGCCGACAAAGACCGGTGCATCTTCAATAGCACCTGTCAGAATTGCGATGCCAATACTCAAATGGATTATAGGGATACAAGCACCCAAAGCCGTAATACCACCAACCACATAATGAAAAACCGAAAGAAGTTTCAAATATTGTTCATCCTGATCCATAACATTACTCCCACGAATACATGTAAGTTACTCAAACTGGCCGATTTACTAACATTATTATTGATAAGTCTTTTATTTGCAAAGACATATATCGTTTTGTCATTCTGAGCGAAACGAAGTGAAGCGAAGAATCTGGTCAGAGAAAATATGGATTTTCTTTTGCTAAAGCCGGATGCTTCGCCTTTCGGCTCAGCATGACAATAAAAACGATCAGTTTGAGTTAGCTTCTCAACTAATCACTCCTTTCCCCAAGAATAGTTGTAATAAACCGAATCATCTATACTCGTAATATATTCAAAACTTTTTAATGCGTCAATGAAATATGGCACTTTGGTGGGCACTATGCTCGATACAGTAACTCTGTTTAGTATATAGAAACAGATGCTTGGCAACAATACAAGAGATGCTGCCCAGAGTTACATCCTGTACATATAGCGAGCACGCTCAATCTGGTAAACTTAGCAAAATAAAAAACGGTTCAGTACGTAAAAACTTGCACCTTTTGCTTGAATTGTTCAAAATTCAGTTCACCTTCTGCATAGGCATCAATATCAGCCTTTTTTACCCGCAAGGTCAGCACAGTAGTTTGTTGCCAAGAGTCTCCTCTGGGATGTCCAAATTGCACGATGCCACCATATCCACCCATAACACCGCCTATACCGCCCATCACGCTACGCATTCGCCCTGATACTAATATATTTTCGTGCGCCGACCACGGATTAGCTCAGAGTTTCCAATGCAGCCTTGGAGATTTTTTTAGGTTTCGCAATGTGGCCTAAATCCTGTATCATTCAAGTTTGAACGGCAAAAAGACGAGTAAAATATAATGGCAAATGACACTAACTATGCTGTGCATAACCTAAAGAATATATCATTTTACTGTGTTATTATAGGTAGTTGACAATGATATCGGAAGAGCCTGAGAATCTACAGCCATTTTTGTCCGACGATAAGATGGAACTGCGCGACAACAATACCGAGCTGAAAATGCCAGAGGTAATCGGCATTCTACCGATACGAAACGTTGTAGCTTATCCTGGAACTGTGACGCCACTGGCCATAGGCAGGGAAAGAAGTAAAGCCCTGCTTGCCGATATCCGTCCCAATGAGTCCGTCATAGGCCTTGTCACCCAACGCAATCCGGAAACCGACAAACCCGATTTCAAAGACCTCTACTCAGTTGGAACGACAGCATCGGTATTGAAGATTTTTAAGATGCCACAGGGTTCGATTAACATCGTAGTTCATGGGATAGATCGCTTCAGGATAAAAGAGCAAATAGATTCAGAACCCTACTTAAAGGCAAGAGTTGAACTGCTCGAGTTCAAAGCAAATATAACCAAAAAGCTCCAAGCACTGATGGTAAGCGTGCGGCAGACGGCCAACCGCGTAATCGCTTTGAGCCCAAACGTACCAGAGGAGGCATCAGTCATTCTGGAAAATATTGAAGACCCATCTGCGCTGGCCGACTTCCTGGCTGCCAACCTCAGCCTTGAAATATCTCGAAAGCAGGAGCTACTGGAGGAACTTGATCCAGCAAAACGACTCGAAAATATATCCGTTATCCTGGCGCACCAACTCGAAGTCCTCGAGCTGAGCCATAAAATTCAAAGCCGAGTCAGAGAATCAATTGACAAAAGCCAAAGGGAATATTTCCTGCAGGAGCAACTCAAAGCTATCCAGTCCGAACTTGGCCAGAAAGACATCAGGACCGAAGAACTAAAGCAGATCAGCGACAATATCGCAAAAGCCAAGATGCCCGAAAGTGTCGAACAAGAGGCCCTGAGAGAACTGGACAGGCTAAGTAAGACACCTTCTGCGTCACCGGAATATAGCGTTATCCGCACATATCTGGATTGGGTTTGTGAGCTGCCCTGGTCTGTTCAGACAAAAGACCAGCTTGATATCAATAAAGCCCAGCGAATATTGAACCGTGACCATTACGACTTGACCAAAGTCAAGAAACGTATCCTCGAATTTTTAGCTGTCCGAAAGCTAAATCCGGCCGGCAAGAGCCCGATCCTCTGCTTTGTCGGACCACCTGGTGTGGGCAAGACTTCACTGGGTAAATCCATTGCCCGTGCTATGGGCCGTAAATTCGTGCGCATATCACTGGGTGGAATAAGAGACGAAGCCGACATCCGTGGACACCGCAGAACATACATCGGTGCCCTGCCCGGCAGGATCATGCAGGAGTTGAGAAAGTGCGGCAATAGAAATCCGGTTTTCATGCTCGATGAGCTCGACAAAATTGGAGCCGATTTCAGAGGTGACCCATCTAGTGCACTTTTAGAGGTGCTCGATCCTGAACAAAACAATAGTTTCAACGACCACTACCTCGATCAGCCATTTGATTTGTCCAGCGTTATGTTCATCGGCACAGCAAATTATACTGAGCCGGTTCCGCCAGCTTTGCGCGACCGGATGGAAGTAATCGAACTGCCCGGTTATACCGAAACCGAGAAACTAAATATTGCCAAGAAATATCTCGTCCCCCGGCAATTCAAGGAACATGGATTAAAGAAAAACCAGCTCACTATCAAGGACGAAGCCCTATTGTCAGTAATCCGCAGCTACACGCGGGAGGCGGGCGTGCGAAATCTTGAGAGAAATATCGCAGCAATCTGTCGAGCCGTCGCCACTGATATAGCCAAGGACAA
>Ga0315545_1002493_pt1 | contig 16586 bp, 16 predicted proteins | sample SalMarSW160210MG_FD_203096 | JGI IMG/M metagenome (GOLD analysis project Ga0315545, IMG submission 203096) | Salt marsh sediment microbial communities from the Plum Island Ecosystem LTER, Massachusetts, United States - Salt Marsh Sediment SW1602-10 ...
AAGGTTTTCTTCCACAGTCAGATCCTGATAAAGTGAAAATCTGCCAGGCATATAACCGGTAAATTTTCTGACTTTTTTATAGTTCTTTACCACATCCATCCCTTTAATCCGGACACTTCCTGTATCCGGTAAAAGTAAGGTCGTTATAATTCTCAGAAGTGTTGTTTTGCCTGCTCCATCCGGCCCTATTAATCCGAACAGACACTGTTCAGGAATTTTTAAACTGACATTATTTAATGCCCTGACCTCTCCGAATGACTTTGAGAGATTTACAATTTCCAGATAATTATCCTTCATAATATTCTTATAACATATAGTGTTAAATCAGAATGACGATAATTATTATTTAAAATAGACCTCACCGGGCATACCTATTTTTATCCGGCCATCATTAGTTACCCTTATTTTCAGGGCATAGACCATATTAACCCTTTCCTCTTTTGTTTGTATTGTTTTAGGAGTAAACTCAACTTCCGAAGATATCCAGCTCACTATACCGTCAATGTCACTTGTAGTTTTTTTACCAGTATCAATTGCGACTGTCACAGTATCTCCGACTTTTATTTCAGCCAGTTGCGAGCCATCAATATATACCTTTAATTCCATCTCCCTGAGATTGGTAATTTTATAAATGGGGTATGCAGGGGTTACTATTTCGTTTTGCTCTATAAATTTCTCAATAACAGTACCGCTGACAGGATTAATTATTTTGCACTTGCTAATCTGATTATCAATTTGTTTTATTTCGCTTTTCAGAACTTCCAGCTCGGCCAGGATGATATTGTTTTGTTGTTTTACTGATTCGATAGTAAGTTCCAGAACATTAAATTTACCATTAATATCATCCAGCTGTTTTTGAGTAGCCGCATTATCTTTAACAAGACTTTCAAGTCTTTTCTTCTCTGTAAGAAGATTCTTTTTCTCCTCTTCATGAACTTTAATTTGCGACATGATATTATTACTTTTTGCCCTGATTACACTTTTCTGTGCAAGCAGCTGTTCATGTTTTAAATAAAACGGTACCGTATCAATAATACCGGCCAGTTCACCTTCATTATAATGCTGACCTTCCCGGATAACCAGAGACACCAGTTCGCCCTGGACCTGGGATGAGACTGTTACTTCCCTGGCTTCGAAATTGCCGTATGCATCAGCAATATCATTATTTCTCGAGCAGCTTAAATTTATAAGCACCATAAATAGTACTAATATTATATAATACCCAGGATGTCTGTTTACATTAACTTTAGTTATCATTGTTATATTTCTCCTTTTAATGTTAGATAATTAAATACAGATTGCTGCAATAATATTATATGAGTTTCCAGTTGAAGCTTTGCCTGTGTCTCGGCATTCAATTCAGTCAGGAAATCAGTCGAGGTAATTACTCCGTTTTTAAGCCGGGAAAACGAGCTTTCTTTAACTTCGGTTCTGAGTTGCACTATTCTTTTATCAAGTTCAACAGATCTCTCGTATTTCCTGATATTTGCAATTTCATTATCGAGTGAGATATTCAGATTTTTCTCAAATGTTTCTATTTTGGTATCAATAATCTCTTTCTGTGAATATAATATTTTTGCTTTTCGTTTAGTATCGCCCCAGTCAAAGAAACTCCATCTAAAACCAAGTCCGATTAAATAATATGTATCAAATTCCTCATTAAGGATATTTAGTCCGGGTTTGCCGTATCCTGCCTGGGAAAAAGCAAAAAATTTCGGCCTGTTCATAGTTGATAGTAGCTTGCTGTTTAAATCCGTTTGTTTTTTATGCAAGTCAAATAATTCAAATTCAGGCCTCATGTTAATATTGTCATGCGCCAAATCAGACTCCGGTAAAACAAGATAGATACCGGTATTTAATTCTATGCCTGTTAGTTCACCAAGTACCTTTAACATTGTTTCTTTGTCAAGTTCAACACCCAGCACTTTTTGTTCAAGATTGAGAATCTCTGCCTGTAAAACATTCTTATCAGCAGGTAATAGTATCCCGTTTTCTATTCCTGACTCAGCAACAATTGATTTTTCCCTTAACTCATCCAGTGTTAGGTTCAATAAATCATACTGTTTCTCCAAAAGTAATACTGAAAAATACACCTGGGTGATTCTGCGTTTTAATGAACTTAACTCAACATCTATTTGCTGCAGTTCGATTTCAAAATTTGTATTCTCAATATTCTTATATGATTTGTTAGTCCCTCCATCATAGATCTGCTGATTTAACTCAAAATACAATTTGTACTGATCATGGGGTTGAGATGGTAACTGGAATCCCTGCACAGGGATATCAACAACATCTGACTGATAGGTTGATTGTCCGTTCAATAACAGGGAGGGATACCAGTTAGTCCGTATATTTTTGATTTTATTCGTAAAAGCATCTTTTATAAATTCCTTCTGCTTTACGACCGGATAATTTATGACAGCCTGATCATAGCATTCATACAGGGTTAATGTATCTGACTGCTGGCTAAAAGACCAGAGTGATGTTAATAATAAAAAAACAATACAAATAAATCTCATTTTATTTTGCTTTAATAGAATTTATAACAAATTGCGGAACTTCCTTTTTCCTGGATTCAAGGAACTGTTTATAGCGTTTTTGATTATTTTCAAAAAATACCCTTTGAAGAAGCGGTCTGGCCGCAACAGGAAAAACACACAGGGCTAACAAATTAACAACTAATTGTTCCGGCCTTATATTTATAATATTTCCTTTCTTTATTTCCTGTTGAATTTGTTCAACCAGTATTGAAGGATTAAGACCAACCTGTTGCATAAGTTCATATAGTCTTTTGGGATTACGGTTAATTTCATGTAGTACAAACAAAGGTATAAATTGATTTTTCATCAATACAGTTATGTACTGGTCAGCCATTAATTCTATTTTTTCAAACAGTGATTTTTTTGAATTCATTACTTCTTCAACCTTTGGAACAAATTTAAAAAATGCATACTTAAATACGGCATCAAACAATTTTTCTTTACTTCTGAAATAATAGTGCAATAAAGCTTTATTTATTTTGGCTTCATTAGCAATATTCTGCATGCGTGAACCTGACAAACCATTTTTGATAAAGACTTTTTTAGCTGCCTGAAGAATTCTGTTCTCAGTATCTGAAAAGTATTTTTCCTTTATCATGGTAACTATATTTTTAACTGATTAATTTAACTATATGGTTAAACCAATTAGTCAAATTTAATAAAAATATAAGATACTGAAAATTTTTTTTATTGAAATTTTAAGTTTTTTGGTTAGCTAGCCTTTAAGCATTCTCATCTGGTTATTCAGGGCTGCCATTTTTATTGCTGTTATCGCAGCCTCAACTCCTTTATTGCCATACTTCCCTCCTGCCCTTTCTCTGGCCTGATCTATATCATTTGTTGTTAAAACACAAAATATAAAAGGAATGTTATATTTTATGTTCAGATCCGTAATTCCTTTTGTAACGCTCTGGCAAATATATTCGAAGTGAGGGGTTTTACCCTTAATTATACATCCGATACAAATTATGGCATCAAACTCTCCGTATTCTGCAAAAAACTGGGCACCTAAAGTTAATTCAAAACTTCCCGGAACAGTTTTAACAAATATATTACCTTCTTTTGCACCATGCTGCATGAGAGTTTCGTATGCCCCTTGATATAACATCTCTGTTACTTCACCATTCCATTCAGAGACGACAATGCCAAATTTCATTTTTTCAGCACCGGGGACCTTGCTGCTGTCATAATCCGACAAATTCTTCAAATTTGTAGCCATATCACAAAACCAGTAAAAATTATGACTTTATCTTTATTTTCACACTTGTAATATACTTTTCAATATCCCGGCTTTCTTCAGACTTAGGAAACTGGCTTTTTATTCTTTCATATACCTCAAAAGCCTTTTTATAGTCACCCAGTTCTTCATAGATAAGGCCGGCTTTTTTTAAATAAACAGCAGATGTGAAATCATTCTTTTTTCGCTCAGCAGCTTTCAGGTAAAATTCCAGACCTTCCTCAAGCTGTCCCAGTTCAATATAGGCGTCACCAATAGCTCCCATGGCAACAGAAGCAACAAGCATATCATCTGAATCAAATTTCTTAAGATTTTCAATGGCCTCTTCGTATTCTCCCAGTTTCAAATAACAAATACCTGCATAGTATTTTGCCAGATTTGCACATTTGGTAATTCCGTATTCATCTATAATATCTATAAATCCCAGATAGCTTCCGTCACCTTCCAGGGCTAAACGAAAGGAGTCAGTTTCAAAATATTTCTCTGCAACGTACATCTCTGATTGTGCTTCGACTTCAGTAGGTTCCAGGAATAATTTCTTATAACCCAGATAGCCGGCAATAATAGCAGCTATTACAATCACTATTATTGTCAGACTCTTCTGGTTTTCCTCTATATATTTTTCAGTCTTGCTAAGTACATTTTCAACATTTTCCAAACCATGATCGGTGGGTTTTTTCTTTTTTGCCATCATTCTTTGATTTTTAATTTAAATCAGAACGCAAATGTAATTTTTTTAAAATATTTAATGAAATTAAAACTTGTAAAAAATTTAAAACTATTTTTGATAATGAATATATAATCATGAATAAATGCCGTAATGTTTCTGCAAAAGCTTTCAATAGTCAATTTTAAAAATTATCAGCAAGCTGATATGGAATTTTCACCAAAGCTTAATTGCTTTATTGGCAGGAACGGTGTTGGTAAAACTAATATATTCGATTCTATCTATTACCTTTGTCTGTGTAAAAGTTTTTTTAATATAATTGACAGCCAGAATATTAAGTATAATGAAGAATTATCTGTAATCCAGGGCGATTTTATTTTAGACGGGACAAAGGAAACGATATACTGTGGAATAAGAAAAAATAAAAGAAAAGTATTTAAAAGAAATAAAAAGGAGTATAGCAGGCTTTCCAATCATATCGGTCTTTTACCAATTGTAATGATTTCACCTGCTGATTCAAATCTTATCACTGGTGGTAGTGAAGAACGAAGAAAGTTTATTAACGGAGTTATAGTTCAGTACGACAAGAATTATCTGGAAGATTTAATAAAATATAACAGGCTTATTTCACAGAGAAATAAATTATTAAAGGATCTGGCTGTATCCGGCAACTATCAGGATGACACTCTTGCGGTTTATGACGAGCAGATAGTACCTGTCGGGGAGAGAATATATGAAAAACGTGTAATCTTTGCTGAAAAACTGGTCCCTATTTTTCAAAAATATTATGATTTCATTTCACTGGGAAAAGAAAAGGTTGAACTAATCTATCAGTCCCAGTTAGCCGAAGGTGATTTTAGTGATCACCTAAAGCAGTCCAAAGAAAAGGACAGGCTTTTACAATTCACAACTACAGGGGTACATAAGGACGATTTAATATTAAATCTGCAGGGGATAAATATTAAAAGAAACGGTTCACAGGGTCAGCAAAAGACTTATCTTGTTGCCCTTAAGTTAGCCAAATTTGATTTTATTAAGGAAATAAACAAAATCAGGCCTATACTTTTACTCGATGATGTTTTTGATAAATTTGATGAATCAAGGGTAAAGCAAATTATTAAACTTGTCTCAGATGATAATTTCGGACAGATTTTTATTTCGCATACAAGTGAAGAAAGAATGAAGACAGTTTTAAGGGATATACCAACTGACCACAAGTTATTCTCCATCCAGGATGGTGTAATTAATGAAATTGTTAAAAATGAGAAAAAGCAACACCCAAAAAATAAGTGAAGTAATAGAGGAATATCTGAAAAATTCAGGTTTGACCCCGAAACTTAAGAAAGCACGGATCATAAATCACTGGGAGGAATTAATTGGTAAAGCCATTGCTAAAAGAACTACATCAATATATATTAAGAAAAAAACTCTTTTCGTATCCTTAAATTCTTCGGTAGTAAAGAATGAACTTATGATGATGAGGCAGCAGATTATAGATGCTATAAACAAAGAGGCCGGAGAAATAATGATTGAGAAGATTGTGATAAGATGAATCACCTGCCAGTATATTTTACCCTTTCTAAAGGGAATAATTAAATCGGAGACTTAGTTAATATTTACTCAGATATTTCTTATTTTCACCCTTTCAATTAAATACTAATAACAAATGGCAGTAGTTACACAAACATTAGTAATAATTAAACCTGATGCTGTTGCCAGTGAATTAATTGGCCCCATTTTATCAAGAATTAATAATGCCGGCTTCCATATTACAGCAATGAAGTTAGTATTGTTAAATGAAATCCAGGCAAAAAAATTCTATTCTGTTCACAAGGACAGGCCATTTTATGATAGTCTCGTTAAGTTTATGATCTCAGGACCTGTGGTAGTTGCTATACTGGAAAAAGAAAATGCAGTTGAGGATTTCAGAAAATTGATTGGAGCAACTGATCCTGAAAAGGCAGAAGAGGGAACTATAAGAAAACTATATGCTGACTCAGTTGAGCGAAATGCCGTTCATGGATCAGATAGTAAGGAAAACGCTGAGATTGAATGTGATTTCTTTTTCTCTCAAACTGAAAGATTTTAAGATTTAGATGCTGAATATATTATTAACGTATCTCATAATTTGAATACATAATATTATATATGGCTAACATTTCAAATTATAACCGGATCATCCGGAATATAATAATCTTCCTGTCAGCGATTTTGTTGTATGCCAATACTTTTAATCACGATTATGCTCTGGATGATGCTATTGTGATAACCGATAATATATACACACAGAAAGGTATTTCAGGCATAAAGGAAATTTTTAAAAATGACTCATTCACAGGCTTCTTTAAAGAAAAAAAAGAGCTGGTACCGGGCGGTAGGTATCGTCCTTTTTCAGTCGCCACATTTGCAGTTGAATATGAAATTTTTGGAGAAAAACCGGGAATAAGCCATCTGATTAATGTCTTATTATACGCTTTAACCGGAATTTTAATCTTTGTAATATTTTCAAAACTTGTGAACCATAAGGGGGCACATAACGGGTTTCTGACACTGCCTTTTGTATGTGCCTTACTTTTCATTTTTCATCCGGTTCATACAGAAGCAGTAGCAAATATTAAAGGCAGGGATGAATTATTTGCATTGCTCTTTTCATTGTGTGCATTATTATTTACAATAAATTATTTGCACTCAAACAATATATGGCAACTTATTCTCAGCGGAATCTCCATTTTCATAGCCCTGTTATCAAAAGAAAATGCCATAGTCTTTATACTGCTTGTACCACTTACTATCTATTATTTTACTGAAACAACAGTAAAAAAGACATTAATTACCACAGTACCTTTATTAATATCTGCGACACTATTCCTAATTATCAGGCAAATTGTGCTGGGTGAGTTTAGCTCAGAAACCTCAGATGAATTAATGAATAATCCTTTTTTACATGCATCATCAGCACAAAAATATGCAACAATATTTTATACCCTGGGTAATTATGTCAGATTACTGTTTTACCCGCATCCGCTGACCTATGATTACTATCCTTATCATATTAAACTAACCGGATTTAATAATCCCCTGGTCATTTTATCGATAGTTGTCTACGTAATTATCATAATTATAGCAATTGCCGGAATTAAGTCCAGATACACTGTCTCATACGGAATATTGCTTTATTTATTACCACTTATCCCTGTGTCAAACCTGATATTTAATGTAGGTACATTTATGAATGAAAGATTTATATATTTTTCTTCATTAGGTTTTTGTCTTGTTATTGCATACATTCTTTCAATTAAATTACCTTCTGTCCTTAACAGAAAACTATATACAATTTTAATATTAATAATCCTTATTCCTCTCCTAACCCTGTATTCCATAAAAACGATAAGCAGAAACAAAGCATGGAAGAACGATTTTACTCTCTTTACTACCGATGTTAAGATATCATCAAACAGTGCCAAAAGTAACTGTACGGCAGGAGGCATACTGCTGGAAAAAGCACAGGAGGTAAATGATAGTGCTGCAAGGAGCAGTTATTTAAACCAGTCATTAAAGTACCTGAACAAAGCCATTGATATACATCCTGATTATGTCGATGCATACAGATTGCTTGGTAATGCTAATTATGCCCAAAATAAGGATATAAACAAGTCATTTTACTATTATAAGCAGGTGCTAATAAGAAATCCATATGATGAAGTAACATATAACAATATTCATGCAGTATTAAGTAAATATGACAGTATTGATCACAAGATCTCAATATATAAGGAAATACTAAAAATAAATTCCCGCCGGTTTGACATTAATTATAAGCTGGGCAATCTCTATGGAAAACATAAAAATAATATACCAAAAGCACTTGCATACTTAAAAACTGCAGCATCTGTAAATCCGGATAATAAAGATGTATGCAAAGATCTCGGTGTTGCCTTTGGAATGAACGGAGAGTTTGGTGAATCGGTAAAATGGCTTGAAAAAGCAATTATTCTTGCCCCGGATGATTATACATTATATATTAATTTAGGAATCACTTATCAGAGAATGGGAAATTTTAAAAAAGCAAATGAGTATTTTTTAAAAGCCGGGAAATTGAGAAAATGACGATAATAATACATTAATTTTAAATTTGAATTTTATATCATTCCCGCACTTAATTATGACCAGAAAAGAGAGATTTAAGAAAGTACTGGATTATTTTCAGAAACACAACCCTGTTGCAGAAACCGAACTTAAATACAGGAGTCCCTACGAACTGATTGTTGCGGTTATTCTTTCTGCACAATGCACAGATAAGCGCGTTAACATGATAACACCTGTCCTGCTCGCCAGGTTTCCTACACTTCAGGATATGGCCGGAGCAGACTCCCGGGAAGTATATGAACTTATAAAGAGTTGTTCCTATCCTAATAATAAGACAAAACATCTGATAGGAATGGCAAAAACACTGAACAATGAATTCCATGGAGTTGTTCCTTCCGACATCATCCAGCTTCAAAAGCTACCTGGTGTCGGCAGGAAGTCTGCTAACGTAATAGCAGCAGTAGTTTATAATAAGCCAACACTGGCAGTAGATACACATGTTTTCAGAGTAGCGGCAAGAATAGGGCTCACAATAAATGCCAGGAATCCATTACAGGCTGAGAAACAACTGGTAAGCCATATACCGGAAAAGCTGATACCTGTAGCACATCACTGGCTGATACTGCATGGCAGATATATTTGTGTGGCGAGAAAGCCAAAGTGTTATGAGTGCGGATTAACGGATTTATGTAAGTTTAAACATAAGAATCTGTGACCTGTCAGTCATTATGATTTTAATTATAAACAAATGGTTAATAACTTGTAATTAATAGCAAGTACTAAAGGTTTTTTTAAATAAGACACTTTTTTAAATTTGTATCACAGGGTTTATAAAAAGGAATCTGCTGAATGAAAATTTTCATCAGGCTTATTTTCTTCATTGTATTAATGGTAATTCCAACTGGATATTCGTTTAAGCGAATTGATTATCGCAAAGGAATCCGGAATAATGTCTGTAAAGTCCTCAAAAATGATGTCTTGGTATACTTTATATTTGTCGACAGTAAAGAAACATCACCCTGGACAGAGTTTGATATAAGATCCACAATAGATTCAATATCGGTTGCCATTAAATGGTTAGAGTTTCAGGCCAGGCAAAATGGTGTATTACTTAATATAATCACGGATTATTATATTGGTGAAGAATATACTACTATTAAGAAAGCCCTGCCAATGGGTAGCGTTGTTAAATCAATTTCTGATCCAAATTTGAAGAGAGGTCTTTCATCATTAAACTTATGGGCTGATAATATAGCACGAAAAGCAGGAACTTCATTTAATATAATGGAACAGGATGGTATACCTGAAATTAAAAATCCGAAGAACAAAGAGCGACTTGTAGCCTATCTGCGGGATACCAAGCAGGTCGAGAGTGTTGCCTTATTATATATGGTAAACAACTATTTCAGAAATGATATTTCTATATCGGTTAATACGATGAACACTCATGATGTTGAGTTTGCCATAGTAAGTTATAAATATCCTTCAATTATTGCCCAGAATATATTACACCTGTTCGGAGCTGCAGATCTGTATAAAACACAATACAGAAGAAATGAGAAAAAAATAGCAGTTACCAGTGAGTATTTCCCTGATGACATAATGCAGGATGTTTATGCTAAAAACCTGAACAAACTTAAAGTTGGAAAGTTCACACAATATTTAATCGGGTGGAAGCAGAGGTTAGAGCCGGAGTATCAAATGTTACTGACTGATAAGATTGCTAATTTTTAATAGTAAAGACTCTTGTTTCAAAATTCAGGAGATTTAATATATTTTAAGATATTGATTTTAAAATAACAAGAAGAATTCAAATTTTGAAAATAAAAAAAAAGTATTAATTTTACTACAATTAAGAGTTGATAGCTAAAAACAAATTATAAACCCGTAACCCATGCAAAGCAATAATTATTCCCTGAACATTATAAGGTATATTGTTATTTGTAGCTTATTTATCTTATTTGCAGCCTGTACATCCAACAAGAGTAAAAAGAAAAGTTCAGAACTGAATCTTGAAGAATTTATTAGTGAGGATGATATTTTTGATGATGTTACTAAGGCGAAAAAAATCTTTTATGCATTACCCTCTCCGCTTGAAACGGCCATGCTTATTAAATCTGCAGGAGCCGATTATGATGAAGAATTGCTGAACTCATTGGATAATGTAGATAATTATTCTACAAATATGAGTATGGCCCTTAACCTGGGTATCTACACTACGGATCTTAGTTTTGCCAGCCTTTTTGATCAGACTCAAACATCTATTAACTATATGGAAGCGGCAAAAAAAATGGCAGAAGGACTTGACATAGTAGATGCTATTAATAATGAGACTATAAAAAGACTGGAACAAAATCTTAATAACAGGGATATAATAATGGACATTATCTCTGAGACATTTCTGAATTCCAGTTCTTACCTCAAAGAAAATGACAGGCAGGCAGTTGCAGCTATCGTTCTGGTTGGCGGATGGATTGAAGGTCTATACATTGCAACACAACTTGTAGGAGACAAACCTATAGAAAATAACAAACTGGTTGACAGAATTTCAGAACAAAAATTATCTTTTAATATAGTGCAAAGGATGCTGGAAGATAACAGGAAAAATGAAAGTGGTAAAGAGAACGAAGATATTGTTGATCTGATGGTTCAGTTACAGGAATTGAAAAAGTCTTTTGATAAAATAAAAGTCGAAACTTCGGAAGTAAAAATAGAACCAAATGAAGAAACCAAAGTCACTACTCTAAAATCCACGACTAAAATATCAATTACACCTGAAGCATTCAGTGGGTTAAAGGAAAGCGTAAAGATACTAAGAACCAACTTCGTACAATAAATATATAATCATTATGAAAAAACTATTAAGATTACTTTTTATAGTTTCAATTTTTGCATTTGCCGCTTCTTTATATGCTACTGCCCAATGTAAAGGATTTGCAAAAAAAATATGCAAGCTAGAGTTGATTCCTTATATACATGATGGTAATTATCATGCAGCAATATTAACAGCGGGGGAAGAGGCAGAATTATATAAAACATTTTATTCGGGACAGGATTACAGGATTGCGATTTGTGGTTCTAATGCTTTACCTGATGTTGAGTTTCAGATTATTGATGCTTATAAAAATATTATATATGATAACCGGCAAAGCAATTTGGCCAGAATATGGGATTTTAAACTGGAATCCAGTCAGCAGCTTAAAATTGCTGTCAAGGTACCGGTAGGTACAGGTGATTCAGAATATCCTACAAGTGGTTGTGTGGCTATAATGTTCGGATTTAAAGAAAAATAATATAATTAGAAAATTAATATTAAGCAGGTGTCTCAAAATCAGGGGCACCTTTTTTTATTAATAACACAGGCTTTTTAGTTTCTGATAAAACATATAAAATATTTTTACGTAAACAACAATAATAATTCAAAATAAAATTATTATGAAAAGATATGTTGCAATAATATTAATAGTAATCTCCTTCTCCTTCACATCCTGTGAAGATCTGTTCAATGGCGATGAGGACGGACTCACAACTGAGGATGTTATTGAAGGACTTAAAACTGCCCTTGAAATCGGTACCGATACAGCAACTTCAGTGTTGGGATTGGTAAATGGTTATTATGGTAACTCGCTATATAAGATTCCTTTACCTCCCGAGGCTGATATTATTGTTGAGAATCTGAGTTTACTTCCTGTAGGGGCCGATCTGGTTGAAGATGTTGTTGTGGGTATAAACCGTGCAGCAGAAGACGCCGCTAAGGAAGCCGCACCGATTTTTAAAAATTCAATAGCTCAGATGACATTATCTGACGCATGGGATATACTGAACGGTACAAATCCGGCTGAAAATAATAAAAGTGCTGAAGGATTTGATTCTACAGCTGCAACCGGATATTTTAAGGTTACCACTTACGATGCGCTAACAGATTTATATTCCCCGAAAATTAACAATGCTCTGCAGAAAGACTTGCTTGATATCAACTATTCTCCCTATGATGCGTGGGAAGACCTAACCGGTGCGTATAATACGGTTGCTAATACTCTGGTTGGTCAGTTGGCTGGTCTGACTCCTGTCACAACTGACATTGGTGTATATTGTACCGGAAAAGCTTTGGACGGACTCTTTCATAAAGTCGGCCAGGAAGAGAAAAAAATACGGAAAAACCCGTTTCAATGGGCTGTGGATATTATTCAGAAAGTATTTGGTTCGATATTTAAGGAATAGATTGTTCTATTGTTCTATTGTTTACCTTTTAAAATACATCACAGCGGGAGAGGCATAGCCTCTATTTCAACTTTTCTTTAAGAAATCTGCCCGTATATGATTTTTTGCAGTTGACAATATCTTCAGGTGTTCCTTCAAATATCAGGTAACCACCTTCTTCGCCTCCTTCAGGGCCCAGGTCAATCAGCCAGTCAGCTGATTTTATTACCTCCAGATTATGCTCTATAACAAGAATAGTATGACCTCTGTTAATTAATGTATGAAATGCTTCAAGCAATTTCCTGATGTCGTGAAAATGCAATCCTGTCGTTGGTTCGTCAAAAATGAATAAAGTAGGAGAACCTGTATTCTCACTGCCAATAAATGAGGCCATTTTAACTCTCTGGCTTTCGCCACCACTTAATGTACTTGATGATTGTCCAAGCTTTACATAGCCCAGTCCCACATCAGCAAGAGGTTTTAATTTCCTGACAATATTTTTTTCAGTAGTTCCTTTCTGAGTTTCGAAGAATTCAATCGCTTCATTTACAGTAAGTTCTAGAATATCATGAATATTTTTCTCCTGGTATTTTACTTCCAGTATATCATCCTTAAAACGCCTGCCCTTACAACTGTCACATATTAAGAATATATCGGCCATAAACTGCATTTCAACTTTAATAGTTCCTTCGCCCTGACATTCCTCACATCTTCCTCCGTCAACATTAAAAGAGAAATGTGCGGGTTTGAAATTGTTATATTTTGATAATTGCAGGCTGGCAAACAGTTTTCTTATCTCATCATAAGCTTTGATATAAGTTACAGGATTTGACCGGGAAGATCTGCCAATTGGATTTTGATCAACAAATTCTATGTTTGATACCAGGTTGATATCACCACTTAACATATTAAAATCTCCGCTCTTATCTCCATACCCGTGAATCTTCCTGTTCAGGGCAGGATAAAGAATATTCTTAACCAGGGAAGACTTCCCCGAACCGCTGACCCCGGATATTACAGTCAGAATATTTAGGGGTATCCTGATGTTTATGTTTTTAAGATTATTTTCCCTGGCACCCTGGATTTCTATATAGTTATTCCAGTTTCTTCTTGTCAGGGGTACAGGGATTTTCTCTTCCCTGTTAAGGTATTTCGCTGTCAGACCAATGTTTCTTTTCAATAGTTCATTTAACGGACCGTAATATACAATCTCACCCCCGAATCTCCCGGCTTTCGGTCCGATATCTATAATTTCATCAGCAGCTTTAATAATTTCTTCTTCGTGCTCTACCACTATTACGGTATTACCAATATTTTTAAGATTCTGAAGGATTTTTACCAGGAGGTTGGTATCTCTTGGATGGAGGCCAATACTGGGTTCATCCAGAATATACAGAGACCCGACAAGACTGCTGCCCAGGGTTGTTGCCAGGTTTATTCTCTGAGATTCCCCGCCTGAAAGAGTTGAAGATAAACGGTTCAAGGTCAGATAACCCAGGCCTACATTAAATAAATAATCCAGCCGGTTATTAATTTCAACAAGTATTCTGTTTGCTACTTTCTTTTCATAATTATCCGGTTTCAGATTCTTAAAAAATAATCTGAGCTCACTTACCGGCAACACCACTAATTCCTTGATTGATCTTCCCTTTATTTTTACATATTCAACTTCTTTTTTAAGACGTGTTCCCTTGCATTCAGGACATATTGTTTTACCCCTGTATCTGGACAACATTACACGGTACTGGATTTTATATTTTTTTCTTTCAAGATACCTGAAGAATGCATTCAGCCCTCTAAAGTATTTATTACCGGTCCAGAGAACATGTTTTTGTTCATCGGATAATTCAAAGTATGGTTTATGAACAGGGAAATTAAATTGTTCGGCATTATAAATTAATCTTTGTTTCCATTTCTGCATTTTCTCTCCTTTCCAGCAGACTATAGCATCTCCGTATACTGAAAGACTTTTATTAGGAATAACAAGGTCCTCGTCTATTCCGATAATTCTGCCATAACCTTCACAAACCGGACATGCGCCAACAGGATTATTAAAACTAAACATATGTACAGACGGCTCATTAAATTTTATTCCGTCTAATTCAAATGCATTTGAAAAACTTCTTTCTGCGGCTGATTCTTTATCCGGAATCTTAATAATACATACTCCTTCACTTAATTTATAGGCCATCTGAACAGAATCAGCATAACGGCTTTTTGAATCCTCATCATGATTCACTATAATGCGGTCAATGACTATATTTATCAGTGACTGTTCATTAATCTGGTTTTCGGTAATATCACTAATCTTTGTTATAATTCCATCTATTTCCAGACGGACTATCCCCTGATAATTCAAATCTTTCAGCTGTTGATCCAGGCTTAAATTACTATTACTTTTCATTGGTGACAGAATAAGCATCCTCCTCCCCTCTTCAAAAGAAGTTATATAATCAACAACATCTGTTACTGTGTCTTTCTTAACCTCTTTATTCGAAACAGGAGAGTATGTTTTCCCAATCCTGGCATAGAGTAGTTTTAAATAGTCATAAATTTCTGTTGATGTACCGACAGTTGATCGGGGATTCCTTATGTTTACTTTCTGTTCAATTGCTATAGCCGGAGGTATACCTTTAATAAAATCAACTTCGGGTTTATTCATTCTTCCCAGGAACTGACGGGCATAAGCTGACAGACTTTCAACATATCTGCGCTGGCCTTCAGCATAAATTGTATCAAATGCCAGCGAAGATTTACCCGAACCGGAGAGGCCTGTTATTACTATTAATTTATTCCTTGGAATTACTAAATTAATGTTTTTCAGGTTATTAACCCGTGCGCCGGATATGATTATAGAATTCTTATTATTATCAGAATATTGTGGCATATCAGCTTGTAATTATTCTATAGTTTGCATTTTAACAAATTTTAACTATATTTAAAGCACAAAATTATTGGATATATACTAAAAAATTTTTTACTTGCAAAATAATTTTTTCTAACTACCTAATATAGGAGGACTGTTTATCGAGTAATATCTACCATCGCAAAAGTGTAATTTAAAAAGGAGGTAGTTTTGAAAACCCATAATCGCTCTGATTATGAGCTCGTTAAGCAGTTCGTAAACGGCAATAATTCCAGCATTGAACAGCTAATCAATAGGTATAGAACCAAGGTTTATACTTATATTTTATTAATTGTAAAGAACCAGCATTTAGCAGAAGACCTGTTCCAGGATACTTTTATCAAAGTAATTAAATCATTACTGGACGGGAAATATAAGGAAAATGGCAAGTTTCTTTCGTGGGTCATCAGGATTGCACATAATCTAATAATTGATCATTATAGAAAAAACAGGCAATTAAATGCTGTATCAAGGGAAGATTTTCAGGTAGATATATTCAATTCCAGGAAATTTTCAGGAATAACTATTGAAGATCACTTAATACGTAATCAAATTACTGAAGATATTAGAAACCTCATTGATGAATTACCCCAGGATCAAAAAGAAGTTATTCTCTTAAGACATTATTGCAGTTTAAGTTTTAAAGAAATCGCCGAACATACAAATGTTAGTATTAACACAGCTTTGGGAAGAATGAGATATGCCCTGATTAATCTCAGAAAACTTATAAAAGAAAAAAACTTAAGTTTAACTCTGAAATAAAAAAAATTACTCTACATACAATAATTTTTTAATTAGGGCGTTAAACATTAAAATTCGTTTTTATTAATAATAACATTTGCCTATGGATAGAACTTCTACCTTTTGTTATCTTATTAAAACTCTCTCACCTGAAAATTGCTCTGATCTATTTACTCTGGAATCGTTGTACGATTATCAGGATGATGAATT
>Ga0315545_1002495_pt1 | contig 16585 bp, 12 predicted proteins | sample SalMarSW160210MG_FD_203096 | JGI IMG/M metagenome (GOLD analysis project Ga0315545, IMG submission 203096) | Salt marsh sediment microbial communities from the Plum Island Ecosystem LTER, Massachusetts, United States - Salt Marsh Sediment SW1602-10 ...
TCTTGTGGCCAGTTTTCGATCACATAGGGATAGAACTCACAGGCCTTTCGGTGTTTTTCTGTCTTGCGATACGCGTCTTCAACATGGGTGATGGCTCTCATGCGATGCCCTCACGAGAAAAAATTGCTCCATGAGCCTGTCATAAGCTGATTCTGCCTATGACAGATTGCTCGTTTCGACATAAAAGTAATTGTGCTTGTTCAGAAGCGGCGCGATAACATCTCGGAACTTCGTAAGTTTGCACTTCTCGGCTTCGGTTGTCTATTGTGGAAACTACGTAATTTTGAGGGTTTTTTAAGAAAATTTTGAAAATTCCGGCCCAGAAGGGGCAAATCCAGGAAAGTCACCTACTCCACATGCGAGGTGCAGTCTTTTGTTGCTCGGCCGATAGGAAAAGGCTACAAAGGAAAGGGTTCAGTAGTAGTACTTGAAATCGAGGTCCATGTCCCAACTGTCAGGTAGGCCTTTGTTCTTGGTCAGCTTGACTTTCGTACATTGTAGATTTTCCCAGCGAAGCTGGATTGTTGAGAGAAACTTGGCGAACCTCGTTATGTCAATCTCCTTCAAAACGACCTTGGCACTCTGGCTTTTTTGACCGCTGGAAGTCATAATCATTCCGGAACTAAGCCTATAGCTGGCCGGCGGTATTCGGCACAAGGTGGCAACTCTCTCAATAGCCCTGGCATAATCAAATTCCATCTCGGCGTTATCCGCATCGCTAAAGCCGAGCCGACCTGGGTCAATAGTCAGAATCTCCGTAATCAAAGTCTGGGCTTTTTCATACTGAGCTTTCTCTCGCTGCCAGTTGTGCTGAGCACGCGGCAAATACACACCCCAAACAAACAACGGCCATAATGCGACTATTAAGGGAACGAATATATAATACAAAATCGGGTTCTTATATATTTCCTTCATAAAAAACTCTTCATCAATTACTGTCGCGGTTCAATGATTATGCTGAAGTTGTCTCGTCTGTCTTTTGCGTAAAGGTTCTGCTGTAGAATTTCGAAATTAGTTTCTTTCAACGCATCGAAAAGTCTGAGCGTATTTCTACGGCTGGAAGTGTCACCGGTGATACTGATATTTCGAGCTGTAATCAAGACCGATTCTATACTCAAATCTGTCGGTTCGGCGCATTTGTTAAGGGCTTCAAGGACCAAAGTCAGCTTGGCAGGTATAGACTCCTCACCCGTGATACTCAACTGTCCACTTCTAACATCTCTGATACGCCTTAGTTCGCCGGCAAGTTTTTTCACAGGATCGGATTTAGCCGGCGGCTTGCGACTAAACATGACCTCTGAGTACTGACTTTCGAGTTTTCTGGCTAATTTGCTCCGGTCCTTGTTCTTCTGCCACAGTTTAGCCTGGGCATATGAACCAACAATAAACAGAAGGACTATAACGGAAACGCTTAAGAACCTCAGCGCCTTTTGCAGCCGAAGTCTCTTACCCTGGTACGGCATAAAATCATTGCGGAAGTTTATGGTTTTAGTCCTCTCCGAACAAGCCAAGGCCGCACCGTAAGCTATCGCAAAATCGACAGGGTCGGCGCACTCGCTTGCCTTTTGAGACTCTGCTCCTTCTGCAGACGTAATCAGGTCGATGTCACTAACCTCAACAGATAATCTCCGGCTTAACTGTTGAAGGTCTATAGAATTCGCAGAGTCAAAAATCTTCAGGCAATTTACCGGTCCAACAGCCTCAGTCAAAGGAACGGTCACAAGCGCTTCTCGTAACAGCAGGGCCTGTCTGTCTTGCGCAGGGCCAACGAGAAATGTTCGTCCGCTAAACGTCCTCTGTGATTCCGAAACGATAATGAAGTATCCACGACGCCGAGATAACAGCACAAATAACGTTCCGCTTCGTCCAGATTCGGGCGGCGGCACTTGCTGACAAATGAATGATGACAGACAACCAATGTCCGGTTCTATCGTTACGGGGTCAATGCCATTAGTTTGCAAAGAAAGAAGAACATCTGACAGTATCTTTCGTTGAGCTGTGAAAACTGTCAACTCCGAACCCGTCTGGTCGCTCGATTTTATTGTAAAGGCTATTACAGCATCGGTTATATCCGTAGCAAGCGCTTCCTCAGTATCAAACCTTATAGTAGCAGCAATTTTCTTCGGATCGGTGAACTCACTGTGCACATTGTGTTGCATAAACATCGCACAATCCAAAGCCACAGCAGCTTCCGAGAATTTCAAGCCTCGTTCCGAACAGCCCCGAGCAATCAGACTCGCCAAAGCCTGCTGCTTTTGATCGGTTTGCTCCTGGACAGTGACTTTGAAACAGGCTAACAGTTGTTTGTCTCGGCCCCTAGGACCAACACAAACCACAGTAGCTTCATCTTCGCTCAAATAGATTCCTAAACGGTTATTAGATTCCACTTCAAGCAGACTCCCGAAAAGCCGGACCGTTAATTGGAAATCACAGCGATCGGCCTCATTCTCTCACCACTCTTCGTAACAGCCGCAATAGCTGATGCCTTGGCTAAACCACTGACCGCTGTTATCCTGACTGTGAAAAAGCCGCTGGTGGTGGTGATATAGCTCTTACATTTGTCAATCGAATCAGAATAAGAAAACAGGGACTTTTTCAGGTCTTCTAAATTCTTAAGCGGCCTGATCCGTCGCAGTTGTATGATTTCCTTTGCAATCGCAGGGGCATCAGAGGGACCGCCGAAAGCAAGCGCTGCCTCCAAAACGTGTCGTGGCGCAGTATTTATGTTAACCTCACTGGATGCCCACATTCCCAGGTATTTTAGGGGCGAGTCTTCTCTGCTCTCGCTAACCATTGCAGGTTTGGCAAGCATTTCCGTATCAAGCAACGAACTCTGAAAGAGTTTTATAAAATCAACATTCTGTCTGGCTATCTGGTCAGAGGCAGATATAGTTTTTCTACGCCTGCGCGTCCGCGACGTACGCCTTCTACTTCTTGTCGCTGTTTGCGATTTGACCGGCTCTGTCACTGTTTTAGTTATCGACTTAAATTCAACTTTGAATGGCTTTATTTCACCTATTTCAATTAACTGTTGTCTCAGTGACTCTATTTGGCTGTGTTCCATTGCCATCCATTCACAAAAAGTTTCAAAGCTCGCAGCCGTTTCGCGCCATACCTTCTCATCGTCCAATAAGACCCAGCCGATAGGATATTTTGCATTTTCGTCTTCGATTTCGATCCTCACCGTAGCAGTGCCAACTTCAAATTCAACCGGCTCGGTAACAAGCGGCCATGGAGGGCCGTACGGTCCGCGTACGAAACCAATTAAATTATCGTTATCCTTTAACTTGTTAGAGGCGATATCATCGACGCTGTCGATGTCATTAATATCACCGATACCATTACTATCACCGATACCACCGATGTCACTAAAACCCTCAACTGGAAAAACAGCACTGTTAGTAGCGTACGGAGCTAATAAATCCTCATACTCAGCCTCGCTAAGGGCAAATATATCTGAAAAATCAGGCTCATTCGGCCGGCTAATCAACTGGGGGTTGAGCTCCTCCAACATGGCAAGCGAATATTTTAAAGCTGAGTCGCAAGCGTAGCGAGCCATAGCGTAATCTATAATATAGTTATTTCGATGACGCCGAGCGGTGACACAACTGCTTAATGTGTAGCCAAGCGTTGAGAGGACAACCAACAGCACTAAGGTTATCAACAATACAACTCCCGCCTTGTTACATCTTGCACAAACGCTCAAATGTTGAGGAATTTTGTTCATTATTAGTCTTCTACACTCGTTTGTGGGACAATCTCAAATCTGATTTTCCTGGTTCTATCGATCGCTATAGTCCGTGTGACCTTCGCTTCATCAAGAACATCAAAAACTCCTCTTACTGTTTCAAAAGGCTCAGCAAAAGATATGGTCACTACAATGCCAGGAGGCAAAGAAGCACTCGACCATTTAGACAATAACCTCTCTCCCCTCGGAACCTGTATACTAAAAAAGGTAACTCCTCTGCAGATCGGCACAAACGGATAATTCTTCTCCCAGCTTTCTCTTTTTCCATCAAGCAACTTATCCTCTAACGCTATACCACTATGGCTTCGATATAAAACCAAGCCACCAGCGACACTGTCATAATCGTAGGAGCCTTGCCAGATAATTTCTTCAAAAGTCTTCTCCTCATTTCTTCTGTCATGAATACTTTTTTGAATTACGAGTTTGGCTGTGGCAAAACCGTTTTCAAATTTGTTCTCAACAGTAATCTTGACGTCCGAGCCATATTTAACTATCCGGTCAAGGTCTTCCGCAATGCGTTGCAGAACTTCAGCCTGCAGTCTGGGTCTGTGCAGCTTGTTCAAAGCAGCAGCGGCTGAATTCTCGGCCCGTTGATAAATCCCCAGCACTGCTACCAGAATCATCGCCGCTATCACCAAAGCTGAAAGTACTTCAGCCAGCGAAAAGCCCGGCTGGAACCAGAATATCTTTGTTACTTTTCTCATTTGAATTCGATATTCTTACCGTGTCGGCTTTTCAACATTTCCAGGACCTCTTCGAAAGTCATTTTATCAAGCTCTTCATATGTCAAGCCTGTAACCGGGTCGATGTTTCCTGTCTGCCTCTGAGCCTCATTTGTTCTTCGGCTGTCCGACTCAGTCGGACCTTCCTTCCGCTCTGACAACTCAGTTATGGATTGTACCTGCAGACCTTTTTCTTCATCACTTGGTTTGCCATCGCTGCGTATATAAAGATCGAGGTTAGCCTTGATAAAAGAGCCATCTTCAGTCGTGAGCATTTCACTATCGAGCCACTGTTCGATAGTCTCGACGTCAACACCAGCATAGTCAGCAGCTTCTTCGATGGTTTCGATGATCTGGTCAGCCAACTGTGCTCCTTCCTGCTCCATAATCTTAAGCAACTGCTGCTTTGTTACATCAGTTAACCAGTGCGTCAACTCAACTGCCTGGGTTTGGCCTTGGGAGTTATTATATTCAGCCGAGCACACAGCTCTGACCCACATTCGGTTGGTTATCGGCTCGTAAAATGTCTCCACAACACTCTGCCATTTTACTTCGGGATATTTATCACTGTTGCCATAATCGACGGTCTCCATAACAGAATCTGAGGCAAGGAGCATCTCCATATTTTCGCGAGCTACTTCAAAAGCTCTCATACACAGTGCCGAATCTGCTGCCGAGGTAACGCAGCGATTAATAACAACAAACACACCTGAACTTAGCAGAGCCAATATGACCAAAGCCGCCACGACCTCCACAAGGGTAAACGCTTCGGCTGTCGTATTGCACTTTAAGCGTTGCTTATTGTAAAATGTATTTGCTTTTTTAGAATGGCACATCTTCTTTTGCCTTTGGCACAAGTAAAGACACATCGCCCTGCTTTAGCTCAACGATTCGGTTGAGTCGATTGATAACTATCGAATACGGTTGTTGAGTCTCATCAAGTAAGACAATCTTGCCGCCGTATTGCCAGCCTGAACGTCCGACACGGAACTTTGCCCTACCTTCGTTCGTATATTCACCATCATCAAACTCAACATAAGCTATCCAGCAATTGTTGCCGAGAATGTTCTCAGAAATAATCTCTTCTTCCAGAACTTCTGATAAGTCGGGCGAAGTTATCTGGCGAAGCAAGTAGCTTTGCTCCGTCAAGTCAACAATAACCTCATATCTTCTACCGCTCTGGGCTGCTGCCACACCAGCCATCTGCATAGTCGAAACGAAATCCTGAACCTGAGCCTTAAACGTGCTTTTTCTGAGCAATCCGAAAAGATTTAGCTGTGCCCAGAACACAAAAAGTGCCATTACCGAGATCACCACTATCAACTCAGTAAGCGTAAAGCCGTTTTTCGTATTGCGTATTGGGTATTGGGTATTACGTAAACCAGGCTGCACACGCACGGCGCAATACGCATCACGCGCGACGATATTAGAATGCATCAGTGCTAAGCAGGTCGGCATCGTAGTCTTCACCGCCTTCTTCACCATCTGCGCCGAAGCTTTTAATGCAAAACGGCTTGCCACTCTCCGGATACAGCTCATAAACAAAATCATTCCCCCAGCCGTCTTTCGGCAACTCAGTTGTTTCAAGATATCCGCCGGGCTGGTAATTGACGACGTCGTCGGGCTGCTCAATAAGCACAATAAGCCCTTCATCCTCTGCAGGAAATCGGGCAGTGTCCATCTTGAATTGATTGACAGCGTTGTGTAGAAGTCTAAGGTTAGCCTTTGTAGTGGTAACTCGAGCTTTGTCTGTCTGGCCCACAAAATTGCGAACCACAACAGCGGCCAATAAGCCAAGAATGATAAGCACAGCCATCAGTTCCACCATCGTAAAAGCATTTCTGACTTTTTTTGTTCTATTTGCCTTCATAATTCAATCGTACTCCCAAAAAACAAGTGCTCAAAAATCTACTGCTGAAATTTTCAAAATCGGTAGTATTGTCGCGTACGCGATCAGGCCGACTATTGCGGCCATAACAATAATAATAATCGGCTCTATTGCGGTACTAAGTCTTTCGATGACAATATCGGTGGAGGCCTCAAGGTTTCCACTTATACTTTTAAGCATTGACTCAAGCTCACCGCTTTTTTCCCCGACCGCCACCATGTGCGCAACAACAGGATCGATAACACCGCTGTCCCTTAGCGGCGTTGCGATATCCGCGCCCGCAAGAATTCTTTCACGCGCCTGCTGAATGGCCCTTTTCATCAGGCTGTTGCCTGTAACCTCTGCCACGACTCGAAACGACTCAGCCATAGCAAGACCCGATCCAAGAAGTGTCGAAAGCGTAGAGGCAAACCTCGCAACAACCCGCTGCTTAATAAGTGGTCCAAACACCGGCAAAGACAACACAAACCTATCCCGCAAATGCGCGCCTCGCTCGGTTCTGAACAATCGTTTAAGAAGCAAGACAAAGCCAAATATAACCACAATTACCACAAGCAGCCACCAGCTTGTCAGAACGTAACTAACATTCATCAACTGTCTGGTGATCCATGGCAGTTGCTGTCCCGTCCTTTGAATTTGCTCGCCTATGGTCGGGATAACCTTTGTGGTCAGAATCAGAACCGCTGCGATACAGAAAAAGATAAGAACAATCGGATAAATCATCGCTGTCATTACCTTGGATTCGACACGCTGACGTTTCTCCATGAAGTTTGCGATGGCCGAAAGACTATTTGCCACAGTTCCGGTAACCTCACCCACACGAACCATACTTACATATATGACATCAAAATAGTCACTGTAGTCCTTCAAAGCATCAGTGAACGATTCGCCTGTGACCACGCGATCACGGATATCAACAATCGCGTTCTTGAATCGCGCATCGGATGTTTGCAAGGTGAGAACCGAAAGCGCTTCTGTCAGCTTGATTCCCGAATCGAGCAGCGTAGCCAACTGCCTTGTGAAATCGATTATCTGGCTTTTGCTTCCACCGGCAAAAATCGAAAATAATGCCGCCCTGCCTTGGGCAGCGGAGCCAACCTCCATAATCGACGAAGGGTGAATACTTCGTACCCTCAGTTGCTTCCGCGCCACATAGGGACTTTCTGCGGTGATTGTCCCCTTTACTTTCCTGCCACCTGCCGCTATAGCCTTGTACTGATATTTAGGCATAATTCTAAATTTATGAGTTCATAGTTCATCGATGAACAACGAACTTCGAACGATGAACTTGTTTCGTTAAACTACGTCTGCCTGAGTTACTCTAAGCACTTCAGAAGCAGTTGTCGTACCTGCAAGCACCTTCCTGGCTCCATCCATTCGCAAGGTCTGCATACCTGCATCAAGAGCAGCCTTCTTTATTGTACCAGCAGTTTCCCTCTTGTATATGAGGTCCTGAATCTCGCCACTTATCAACATCATTTCATAGACTCCGGTTCTGCCGCGGTAGCCTGTCTGAAAACATTTCTCACAACCCTTACCGACATAGAAGTGGGCATCGCTGTTGGAAGCTAACCGACCGAATCCAAGTTCTCTTAACTCATGATCAGAAGGTTCAGCAGCCTCTCGACAATAAGAGCAGACTTTTCGCACGAGTCGTTGAGCTACTATCGCGATAAGAGACGAGCTTGCCAGGTACGGCTCGACGCCCAAATCCAAAAGCCGACTCACGGCGCCGGCTGAGTCATTGGTATGTAGTGTACTAAAAACCAAATGGCCTGTAAGTGAGGACTGTATTGCCATACGAGCGGTCTCGACGTCACGCACCTCGCCGACCATTATGACATCCGGGTCCTGACGCAGAACGTGCCTAAGAGCCGTCGCGAACGTCATTCCCTTCTTCGTGGCCACTTGAATCTGGCTGATGCCCTCAAGCTGATACTCAATTGGATCTTCAATTGTTATGACATTTTTCTCAGCCGAATTGATTCTGTTAAGACACGCATAGAGAGTGGTGCTTTTGCCGCTACCGGTAGGTCCCGTCACAAAAATTACACCATGAGAGCGATTCAATAAAGTATCGAACTTTTTCAGGTCGTTCTCCCACAGACCAAGCTCATCCAAAGCAAATAAACCGGTGCTCTTATCAAGCAGACGGAGCACGCTACGTTCGCCGAAGCTTGTAGGGACAGTGCTTATGCGCAGGTCAACTTCGCGCTGACCCAGCCTGATACTACAACGACCATCCTGTGGCAGGCGACGCTCGGCAATATCCATGCCGGCCATAACCTTGATACGGGAAATTATAAGGGGCAGAACATTTCTATTCAGACTCAAGGCATCATATAAAATCCCATCGATACGATAACGGATTTGAATCTTTGTCTCATAAGGATGAACGTGGATGTCACTGGCACGCAATTGAAGTGCACGAAACAGAATATCATTGACGAGCCTAATAACCGGGGGGCGATTCACAACATCAAGCAAATCATCAGAAGCAACAACATCATCGATGAGCTGATCCAGGTTTTGTGAATCAAGCTCCTCGGCCACTTCCTCGATAACCGTTGTGCGCTGCTCGTAGGCAATATCTATAACAGCGGTTATGGCGGCACGCGTAGATATTACGGGTCTTACCGACATGCCCGTCATTTTCGAGACATTATCAAGCGAGTTCAGGTCCAACGGCTTGGAAAGAACAACAACAAGCTCGCTGTTGTTGTCCTCCGACTTTATGCCAATCAGAAAATGGTGCTGAGCGTAAGTCGCAGGGACAGCTTCTATAAACTCGACGGGAACAGACCTTTCAGATATCTCAGGTAGAAATTCCCACCCGAGCGCCTCGGCAAACAGTTTTAAAACCAACTCCTCGGTGAAGTACGGACAGTTAAGCAAAAGCTCATCGATACGGTTTTTACTATCGTTTTCTTTAAGGAATTTGGCCAATTGTTCCGCATCAACTATGCCGGTTCGCTTGGCAGTCTGTATAAGCAAATCTTTCATATATTTGCGTCTCGGGTACTTTGGTTAAAGCGGACATTCAGCTAAGAAATACGAGTCGTTCAGCACGTAGTTCATCGGTTACTGGGCTTCAAGCACCCGTATGGGTTCCATTGGCTTTGGCTTAAAGCCTGGCCAATCCTTGTACTGCTGAAACTCCATCTCGTAGTTCTGAAACGCCATTCTGTTTCTATCGGATATCCGCTCCAGGTCCGGTAAACCTGCTGCGAGAGTTTCCGCAGGCCTTATGATCTCGGCTTTGACGAATACATACAGCTTTCTCTGCAAATCATTATTGCTGATAGTCCGAAAGGCACCTCCAACAATGGGCAGGTCACCAAGAATAGGCACCTTGGTTCCACCCTTACTCTGATTGAGCTTTAGCATTCCACCCAGAATAATGGTGCTGCCGTTGGGCACAGTGACAGTAGTACTGATCTCGCTGGCTGTTGTATCAGGAGGTCTGTCACCCGTTATGGTTCCAAAATCTGATCGCGTCAGAGCAACATCAAGCCTAAGCAGGTCACCTTCACTGATGTGAGGTGTAATGTCGAGTGTGATTCCGGCATCATAACCCTGAAAGTCGACTGCTGTTTCTATGACCGTAGCCTGCTGACCTGCTGCGCCGGTCGACCATGGAGTGGAGGACTTCTTGGTGACATAGGTCGTATCAGTTGTTTGGATTATTCCCTGCGCATTGTCATTAACCAGTATCTTAGGCTTGGCAAGAACCCTGCCATAGTTCTTCTGTTGCATTGCGCTCAGAAGCATATTAATGTGTCTGTCGCCGTAAAAGCCTGTGCCAATGCCTTTGTTGGCACGAAGGTCAACAAACTGGCTACGCCCACTTGCAAGGAGCTTGTTAATTATGTTGGGGTCAATAGCTCCTACCAGGCCGGAAGTCGCAGTAATGTCAGGGATGCCGGAGACCAAATCAAGGTCGTAATTGAACTCATCCGTCTTGGAAATTTCAACCAACGTTACATCAATAAGTACTTGTGGCCTTCTCTTATCCAATTGCTTTATCAGGCTTGCAATCCATTCCTGATTTTTCTTACTGGCATAAACAATCAGGGAGAAAGTATTCGAATCAGGGACTATAGTTATCTGTTCTTCCTTCTTTTTTATGACCGTTTCAATCTTGCCTTCCTTATCCAGGACGGTTTCCTGAATGAGCTTCTCCAAGACTTCAGCGAGATGCCCAGGTGATTGGTTTTCGAGCGGATACAGCTTGTATGGTATCTCTTCTATGAGCGTTTCGCTATCTACATAGCCGATGATTGTGCTTATCTGAGCATGCTGCTCAGGCGTTGCATTGACGAGCAATGAATTAGTGGATTCAATTACCACCACTTGCGGTTCTTCAACAAGAGGCTCTGTCTCGGTTGTGACAGTAGTCGAAGGCCGTGGAGTCCGAGACTGCTCTCTAGGCTGAGCACCTGCGGTAATTCTCGATGGGGTTGTAGTTGTTTGCCTGCCACTAATGATTCCAAGCTCCTGAAGTTTTTCCCGGACTTCCTTAGCTTCAACGTGCTCAATCTTATACAATTGTAGGGAACGCAGGTCTTGCTGTTCCACATCGAGAGCGTTTATCAATTGTTCTACGATGCTCAACTGTTCTTCAATACCTATCATGAGAATGCGATTCGTCCTCTCGTCTGCATCAAGGTATACAGACGGCTGAGCCATTTCTGTAGCGGCCTGTGGTTGTCGTGGCCTCCTGATCTGTGCCGCCCGCAAACGTCGTGCATAAGCCGCTTCTGATTCACCGGGTCTTCGGGTGATTGTCGGCTCAGTCGTGGAAATGCTGATGCTGACCGAGACCGTCCCCAATTGCTCGGCAAGGGTCTTAACCTTATCGGCAAGCGTCCGGGCCATCGTGTATTTGAGCTGCTGGAATCTGAATATTCTCGGCTCACCGGGCTTGTCAACAAGCTCTAAAAGCTGTTCGATGCGCGGCATGCGATAAGCGTAGCCGGTGACAATGAGAGTTCTCGTTTCTTCGATTGGTGTGACATCAACGGTGAGTTTCATCGCATCAAGCAGATTCTTTGCACTGGCTGTATCTATATGCTCAAGCTCAAAAACCCGCGTCACTATTACATCCCCACGCTCAACCTTGCCTACACCGGGTTTCACTAAGACAGGATCAATTTCTAATGCCTCATCTTGAGGGACTATGGTCACAAGATTGCCTTTGCGAGAGGTGACAAAGCCCCTGAATTTCAGTACAGACTCGAGCAGAGGGTATAAGTCTTTTACTCTTAACTCCCCTCTAAGTTTGCCATGAAGCTTTAGTGTAACCTCACCCTTAACCTTGGCCGGATCGTACATATAATCCAGATGTAGATATTCACCAACTAATCCCAACAAATCGATAACCGAGAGTTTCTCAGGCAAATTAAGCTTGAGCATTTCCTCCCCATTGGCAATGGATTCAGGACTATAAGAGGGGATCGTGGGAGTCAACTCAGCAATTTGTTTCGGCGGGCTGGTCGGGATCACGACCTGTTCTGCCTCGGACCCCGGTAACTCAGCCCGAGGTTGTGGTTGCTGAGCCCGCTCGACAGCGCTTTGCTCAGCTTGCGCTTTCGGCTGGGCACGTTCGCTGCCACTCGCACCTGCCGGCTCCGGCAGTCGTGCCACAGCACTCGGCTCTTCCGCCTCGATGGTTTGTAAAACCTCCTGATCTTCCTTGACTGTAGCAGATTTCGGCTCACCTAGCTCTGTTGTTTGCAGAACCTGCCTTTGCTTCGGCTTCTGCAACTGCTCAATAGCCAGAAGGATATTCTCCATCTGGCTGGCCGGCGCAATAACCAGCACGTTATCACCATGACTGTCTATTATGGCTTTGGGTGTGGCCGTGCCGATTGGTGGGTTTGAGAAATTGCCGATCGATATGCCACCAATCGCCATGGCAATTTGTGCATTAGAGGGCAGATTCTTGATGTCAGAAGCAGAACAAATGGATTTTATGACATACCTCTGCTCGGCATCAACGACTTGCAAAATAGCAACTGCTTTGGTCAATTCGTACGGCTGAGCTGTAATTAGCAGCGCATCAGTACCAGGAAGCCGTGAGACAGTGCCAATACCAAGCTCATTCAAATATTCTTTGCCTTGCCGGGCAGATATGTTCCTCAAAGTGAAAATCTTGTGTTTCACTGCTTCAGATTTATCATCTTGTCCTTCAGCTAAGACAAAATTGCACCACAACAAGACAGCTACTACTAAAGCCGTCATACTATACCTGCCAAATCCTCCGCACAAGGAACCCCATTCCTTCATAATTTTTCACCCCACAGCCTGAAAAAAACCGAAAACCACACACATACAACGCAGACTCCACACAATCCAGCTATCACAATATTGCGAAAGTCGATTTACCATGAACCTTTGGCACACGCGCACTAACGTCCACAGTAGAGCATCCTGCCTATCTAATCAGACAAACAACAAACCTAAAAGTTCCCCTTATCAGCCTTAAAAACGCTGGCTCACCGACCCAAATGGCAACAAATTCAATAGTAAAACAGGGCCAAAACCGATTTCAGAAGTCCTATAAAATCATAATAATCATGGTTATGAAATATACCTACATTGATAATAGACTCCGCCATCTACAAATAGCGGTAGATTTGCCCCCTCCATGTTGCCATTTTCACCGTTTTGTATTTTCCGGACCGGACGCGAGAATATGCAGGACTATTGTTTCCCTCTCGGTTGGTTTGTATTTTGAGGTCTTATAAGCTTACGCTGCTGCCGCTGATTTGGATCTCGCTGACCATTCTCTAATTCATTACCCAAATCGCCCAGCTTCTTTGCTTCCTCCGTACTGACACGTGCCTGCTTAAAATCTGAAATGAGCTTTTCCATCATAGCTGCTTCCTGTTCTGGGCTGCGCTCGGGATCAATCTTGTCGGACTCTAAACTACTATGCAATTCTTTTAATTTGCTGACGAGCTCCTCCAGAGCAGCTCTTCCCTCATTATCTATTTCTGGTCTGGAGCGCGGTACAAATGCCGGCGGCCTACTTGGTGCCTCGGTTGTGGAAACACCAGTATCAAGACTTTCCAGGGCCGATAAAGCAGCCGGTAAACCTGTTGCGCCTCGATCCTCATAAGAGACCGGACCAGAACCATCATCGAGAAGGCTTATTTGCCTGGGCCTTTGCTGCACAGGTATATCAAATGTTCTCTGACCATCCCGAACAATAATAAGGCCGTCTTTTATCTGCTCAATAATCAGATGTCCCACTTCACTATTTTGCCTGACCCATCGCATATCCTTACCTGGCTCATCAATAAACGCCAATGATTGTTCAGGATGGGATGGATGAACGCTCGTGCCAACAAGTGTGAATTTGGCTGAAACTCTCTCAGGTCTGGGGGTAGTGTCGATACTCGGTCGAGAGGGAGATACGCCAGCATCCGGTATGGGCTTAGGAGGCGGATTTAGATACAATGCAAAAGCCTCGGCCTGCTTTATAAGAGGTGATATTTGGCGTTCACTGCTCTCCTGCTGGTTATCGCTTCTGCCTTGACTGAACTGTTCTATCGCCCCAGGCAAACTCAGAAACTGCTCGACCTGCTCTTCGCCACGGAGACCAAAAACCACGGGAAAAGCCAACATAATGCCGGCTAATATCACTACGGCTATACTCGTTATCCGTAATGTTTTTATCATGCTTTTATCCAGAGCTTGACCATTTACTATCGAGCGTACGGCATCGAGAAAACGGACTTCATCCACCGGTAACTACTCGTTATCTATTATTGTTGGACATCACCGACGGTGTTCGGTTCCCTCCAATGGATGATGTTTTCAAAATACTGCTGCTCATTATCAGCGTATTCTGCGCTCTTTTCGGGCGTATGGCAGTCCAGGCAGAGCGATTGCGGCTGGGTAGTTTTGGCCTCTCCCGATGTTCTGGCATGTTCCGAACCTGGGCCATGGCAGTTTTCACAACCGACGTTTTTCAGGTGAGCATTCACCTTGTCGGAGACAAAACCCGTCTCGTATTCCATGCCAATAACGTGGCAAATGACGCACTCCGGGTCAACGTGAGAACCTACCTTCTCAAGTGTCGCATAGGCATCGGCGTGGGGCTTAGTGCTCCACATGTCGTATTCGTAGTCATGACATTCTTTGCAGGCCTCTGAACCGATATACTCCAAGCCATTAGGCAAAGGAACACGCGGATATTTTTCCAGAAGATTGTTTTCTTTAAGAAGCTGTTGATAGTTTTTATAGAGTTGAACAAGAGCGCTCTGCTGCGGCAGATCTTCGGTTATCGGGACAGCATAAAGGACAAATTCAAGTTGATTAGCACTTAGCAAGCTAAGCCGCGCCAAATCAATTCTGCCTAACTGTGGTTGGTTCAAGACTAAAGATATGTCCTGGCTGGAAAAGATTTGTAAAACACTGACATATCTTCCAAAATGACCTACCGAGAACACTAAAGGCCTCTCACCGGCCTGACTAATTACCATCGGCTCATCAGAGCCACCGGGACAAACCACACAGTCAAGAGTTGGTACGCTTTTCGCGGTATCATCTATAAAGACAGGATCATACGCGTCCAGAATAAGAATATTGAGCGTTGGGACGTCAGGCAACTTGGAAAAAAGCTGCTTGACTCGTTCCACATCGCTGGGCTGTGTATTCGAGGATGCGACTGTCACCGCGATGGTCTGGTTTTTTAATGATAGATGCCTTGTAAATCGAGACGGTATACCGACATCGGCAGGCTGGTTAGCGCTTATAACAGAAAAAGCCGATCCGAGACTATCCAATAATCCAAGCGTTGTCGCTATATTGATGTCATGCTCACTCAGATTGACCAGATCGTAACCAAGCAGTTCAAATGCCTCGAGTATGATTCCGAACTTAATCAAGTCCTGCTCACGCTCGTTTTCAACGAGCGAACCTGTGTCAATAATGAGTCTTACATACTGAGGCACTTTATCGAAGACCACCCCGCGCCTGTCGAGACCGCCAAGTTGTCCACCGGAACAGCCGCATGGTTTCAGAGCCCCAAGCTCACTGCCTGTAAGAAAAACTGAAATGACATCAATATTAGGGACAGATGTTCTGATTGGCGCGACGTGCATACACGAAACTAACAACACCAAGACACAAACGCCAGCGACCAATCGCATCATATGCAAGTTAATTTTCAAACCACACCAAATGAACCAGCACTGCCCCAGTTATAATTTTCACTCTGCCGTCAAAATCTTTGAAACTTCCCACTTAACTGGGCACGACGGCAAAATAGATTGCTGCTTGACGCCAAATCATCATCTTTTTGTTAAGTAGAAGCCTCGACATGTAATTTCCAGTTGCTCATCGTTCTTTATCTTCACACGGAAGACATCTGTGAATAGACTTCGCGCGTCTATACGTGCCGGTGGAGTTATTTGAACCTCGAACTGGTAGCCGCTACTGAGCTTCTCCTGGCTCAGAACCTTCATAGTGTTATTCTTTGACGACGTTGATTCAATCTCAAAATCCTCACTGTAGTTATTCAGAACAGAGATTTTCCTGACGACAGGTTGGTTCGGCTTGGCGCCAAAGACGATAATCTGCGGGGGACTACTCACAAACCGCGGCAGCACATCAAAAAAGACATCGACGGAGTCACATTCCGGATGAGTCAGGCTGATTTTGATATTTCCTCTTTCGTATCGCTCCAATTTATCAATATCGGCCTTGGGCTGAAGAAAAAACTCAGTTGCCTGCACCGACGGATCAAAGTCAGCAGTCAGGCATCCCGCAGTAGCTCTAAATCCCGTTATCGAAAATGGCTTGTTATCCCGGCTGGAAATCTTTATTTCCGGGCATCCTGCATTTTCCTCCTTAAGAAGAAGTTTAAGCGTTTCAGGCTCGCAGCTAACCTTGCTGACAATATCAGCATTTATTGTCAAAGTAACACGCGGCATTATTTCATCGTTAGTATTAACATGCAGATGCCGCGTGAACCTGCGATATCCCGAACCGGAATGAAAATCCACTGTCAATATACCACTTTCGCCTGGGGCATACTCTTTCTTGTCCAGTCTGGCGGAAACACCACAACATCTCTCGACTTCCTTAATTTTCAATAAGCCATTCCCAGTGTTCGTGAATCTAAACTCACACGTCTGCTTCATTCCAGGTGCGATTTCACCAAAATCGTGAACGACTTTCTCAAATGTGATTCTTGGCGCTGCTGGTTCAGCATCG
>Ga0315545_1002496_pt1 | contig 16572 bp, 15 predicted proteins | sample SalMarSW160210MG_FD_203096 | JGI IMG/M metagenome (GOLD analysis project Ga0315545, IMG submission 203096) | Salt marsh sediment microbial communities from the Plum Island Ecosystem LTER, Massachusetts, United States - Salt Marsh Sediment SW1602-10 ...
GCAGAAAATTTTCTTGAAAAAGAAGGATTCCAAATTGTTAATAGAATCTATATAAAGAAAAAATCAGATATCAACAAATCTATAAATAAAATTAGTTTTCCTTTTGTTATGAAAGTTTCTGGAAAAAAAATAATTCATAAAAATAAAGTTAAAGGAATTATTTTGAATATTAAAAATTACGAAGAATCTGTAAAAGCATTTAAACAACTTAAGAAAATTAAAGATTTTGAAGGAGTTATTATACAAAAACAGATTAAAGGTAAAGAATTTTTATTAGGAATTAAAAAAACTCCTGAATTTGGACATGTTATCGCTTTTGGTGCAGGAGGAATTCACACCGAAAAATTAAAAGATATAAGTTTTAGAGTCTATCCTTTTGATAATATAGATGCAGAAGAAATGATTAAAGAAGTCAAAGCAGCCAAGGAATTAAATAAAAAAACAATTAACAAAATAGAACAAAATTTAATCAAATTAAATCATTTAATCCAAAAATATCCAAAAATAAAAGAACTTGACATTAATCCCTTAATTGTTAATGAAAAAGAAGATATAATTGTTGATGCTCGAATAGCTTGGGAATAAATTCTCTTTTTCTTCCATTAAGGCATTTCTATAATTTCTACATAAGTAAATATTCGTTCATTAAGGGTATCTCTATTTGCTCCGAAATTATGTCTTGTGAATATTTCAATATAATCATCAACTGCTAAACTAACTATTGCCTGTGCATCTGAAAATCCATTTCCGGCATTGCCATTAAAAAGCTTTTTTCTTCTGATAGCATTTCCGTTCAGCTGAATTTCAGTTTCGGTATAATCTCCATTTGCAAGAGAATCGATTCCAACACCTGCAAGAATTAAATAATCTCCTGCTCTTGTGCAAGTAAATCTTGAATTAGCAAACTCTCCTAAAGCATCTTTAATTTCTGTCTGGAATAAAACTTTTGTATCTGTTGTATCTGAAACTTTGTATTTTCCGTCAAGAAATAATGAACAATTAGCAATACTATTTGCATCAGAAACATTGTAATAAAAATCTACAATTCCATCTGAATCTTCTGAATTATCTGGAGGATTGATGAGAGAGACTGAAGGAGCATCTAATTCTTTTCCAATAAAGAACTCTCTTAAAGAACCGAAGATATGGGAAATTGTTTCATTTGAACCAAAAAAAGGTGAAACTGAAAAAGAGTCTAAGGAACTAGTTAGAGGTAGGACTACAAGGATAAGTAAAAAAATACAAATAAGTTTTTTTTTAATTTTTTCATTTTAACTTAATCTATGAATATCAAGATAATTTTCAACTACACTTCCAGATGTATCTGTGTTTGCTCCTCTATTGTGGCTTACTCTTAAATCAACATAATCTCCTGTATCCAAATAAATTGTTCTTGAACCTCCTCCAATAGATGTTTTAGTTGTTAATGTAAAAAATCTGTTAAATCCTATAAGACTATTTTGAACTCCATTTTTATAAATCCATAATCTTATTGTATGTGAATTAGTCCAATCTACGTTCTCTGTTGAAATAAATCCTGTAATGAAATAATATCCTGATTCTTTTGCATTAAAAGCAGTACCATTCCATTCTCCAAGATTATCATAATCTTCTGTTTCAAATTCCAAAATTGTAATTGCACCATCTGGAATAGTCTGAGCAGAACCCTGACTTACACTTATTCTTGACGCTCCTGTAATTCCAAGCTGTCCGCCAATAGTAACATTCCCTCCAACATTTAAATTCCCACTTGTAAACAAACTATCTCTTCCAAATTCAGGAGGTCTTATTCTTCCCAATGAATCTGAACTAAAAGGAACAAACCAAACATGTTGTCCATCAAAAATACAACCCCTAAATGCCTCATTTCCTTTTCCATGAGCATATCTATTCACATCTCCAGAATGAACATCAAATTTTAAAATATGGTCTGCGTATTCTGCTGCCATCCATATATTTATTCCATCAAAACAACCTCCAATAAAACTTTCTCCACCTGCCTCTCCAGTTGGAAATTCTGTCATCTCTCCTGTTGCAGGATTTAATCTAAGAAAATTAACATTATTAGCAGGTAAAAACCATCCATATACTCCATCAAATAAAGCACCAACATAAGCAGCAGGTCCTGCAGGATGGTCATAATTAGTTAATTCACCACTTGTTACATTTACTCTTACTATATAAGCAGAGTTATATGGAGACATCCATACATAAGTTCCATCCCAGAATCCTCCATTAAATGCAATCGCTGCATAAGTAGCAGAAATATCTACATTAGAAACATTCCTTACAGAATTATCTAATGGATTAATTGCAACTATTTTATCTGATTCTTCTGGAATAAAAACAATTTCTCTTCCAGTAAATACACATCCTGAGAATGCAGCATTTCCATAATTATTTGTAATATTGACCATTGTACCATTATTCAATATATACATAAAATTATCAGAATTAAAAGGAGCAAACCATACTTTTTCTCCATCATAACAAGCACCAAAAAAGGCATAGTCTCCATTTCCATGAGCATAATTAATAGTGCTACCTGATGCAGGATTTACTTTCGCTACATAATCAGAATAACTTGGAGATAACCAAATACTCTCACCATCAAAAACTCCACCAGAGAACTTATAATTTCCATATGCACTATAATCAAAATACTCTATATCACTCGTACTATTTGACCATTTATTTTTTGCAGGAACCCCCTGCCCCAATCCTGAATTTCCTGCCTGAACTTCTCTTCTACCTGTATGAAATATATCATAGAATAAACTTAAACCTGTGCTTTGTAACAAATCTCCTAAAAAAGATGTAGTGCCATTAACTTCCAATGCTTGTGAAGGTGTTGCAGTTCCAATTCCAACTTTATTTGTATTGGAATTAACAAATAAAGTTCCAGAATCAACTGAAAAATTTTTAGATACAGTCATATTACCAACAACTTCTAATTTATTATTTGGAGTGGAGGTTCCTATTCCCACATTTCCTGAAAGAAAATCCCCTTGTATTAAAGGCATAGCATTAACATTTGCTTGTCTAACAATAAATTGATTTGCAAATAAATTTGCTATTCCTGCTTGATAACCAATTGCAATAACATTGTTTGCATTATTTCCAGTTAATGCCTGATAACCAATTCCTATACTATAATCTCCATCATTATCTAAACCAGCATTATATCCTACTCCAACCACATAATCTCCTGTATTACTATTTCCTGCATAATCTCCTAAAGCAGATAAATAATCTCCCTCATTATTAATTCCTGCATCATATCCCACTACACTTACATGTATTCCCTTATTATCATATCCTGCAAGATAACCTACTGCAGTAAGTCCTGTTCCAGTATTTGATTCACCTGCATTTCTTCCAATAGCAGTAACATAATTTGCTGTGTTTAAATTTCCTGAATTTATTCCTGCAAAAACATTATATCCTGTGGTATTAAAATTATCAGAAAGAATATATCCATTTACTTCAAAAGCCTGTGAAGGTGTTAAAGTTCCAATTCCAATCCTATTCTTATTTGAATTAACAAATAAAGTATTTGTATCAACTGTAAAATTTTTCTTTAATTCTGTATTTCCATAAACTATAAAATCATCAATTACTGTCAAATTTTGTTTTGAAATATTTAAAGAAGTTATATTATAAAAATAACCTCTTTGTGCATAAATATTTCCTCCAAGAATGCTTACTCCTCCTGAAGTCCACCCTCCTCGTGTAGTAAAATTATAATTACTTAAATCCAAATCTGAATCAACTTCAACTCCACTTAAAGTTGTATTTTTTGCTCTAAAACTATAAGCACTTCTAACAATTCTTGAAGTATCAACTAAAACTCCATCTCTATAATAACAAAGCCAATATTGGTCTGAGAAATCCAAATTAATATTATCTAAATAATAAGAAATTATTCCCCGAGAATCTGTTGTTAAAGTTGTAGAATTACTATATACAATATTTTTTACAGCACAATTTGAACTATTAGAAATATTAAATGCAAAATTAAAAGTCCCAGTAGTTACTGAACCAGAAGAAGTTGTTTGAATATTTAGATGCAAAGAATCATTAATTGGTCCTGCTAAAATACAATTCAGAAAAATTACAAGAATCATCGCTAATAATAAAAATTTCACCGTCTTTTTCATAGTAAATAATAGGAGAAGTATTTTATAAATTTTGTTACCAGAAATTTTAAATATACCTAAAACAAAAAATAATTGTAAATGAGCCTGTAGCTCAGTCTGGTTAGAGCACTGCTCTTATATGAGTTTAATTCGTGAGAATTAATTTCTCTTGGATTCGTCTAAGGGAGGCAGGGGTCCACGGTTCAAATCCGTGCAGGCTCATAAAATTCAAATTTACATTCTTAGTTATCTTTAAAAACTAAATTTATTTCTGATATTTATGCCCCGATAGTTCAGAGGCCAAGAATGCTGCCCTTTCAAGGCAGTGACCCGAGTTCAAATCTCGGTCGGGGCATTTTATATTCACACCAAATATCCTAATCTTTTCCAGATCTTCTTTAAAGAGATTACTTTTCCTTTTTCTCTGGACTTATCAATTGCCAAACAAGTTATCACTGACTTAATTGCATCATCAAGAGAACTTGCATCTTTTATTTCTCCTTTTATCATTTTATTTAATTTTTCAATCAAAAATTTATCTCCCCCTCCATGCATCTCTGCACTTCTCTTATCTTTAATAATTATCCTTTTTTTTGTAGAATCAATAAACCCAACCTCTATCTCTCCGGTTAAAACATTTGCTCTAATTGTTCCTTTTGTCCCACAAATATATAGTCTTCTTTCAGGGAGACCAGTAGAAAGATTAGTATGAAATGCTGCCCTAACACCATTCAAATATTGTAATATCGCCACTTGATTATCAATTATATCTTTTTTTGACAAAAAAGGATTTGACTCTACCTTTTCCCTAAATTTAATCTGAAATTTCTTTTTCAATTCTTCAAATATTTTCCAATTCCTTTTTTTAAAAAAATTCAATCCTCCAAATGAAGAAACCTTGATTGGAATACTTTTCAAAATATAATTAATTACATCAAAATCATGACAACACTTTTCTAATAAATGGCCTCCAGAAAACTTTCTAAATCTTCTCCAATCTGTCATGATAAATGATCCATGACTAAAAGATAACGTTTCATTAAATTCTAAACTTATAATCTTACCTATCTTTCCAGATTCAATTATCTCTTTTATTTTTCTATAATGAGGAGAATATCTCAAAGGATAACTAATCAAAAAATTTGGTTTTGTCTTCTTCCATAATTTTTTTATTTTAATGCAATCCCTTATTTCTGTAACAAAAGGTTTTTCCGAAAAGACATTTTTACCTTTTTCAAACGCTTTTTTTATTTGATTATAATGAAAAGAATTAATTGAACCTATAAAAATCCATTTTATTTTTGGGTGATTTATAAGAGAAGAAGAATTTGAAAATAATTTAACTTCTCCTTTAATCAATTTATCTTTTTGTTTAACCAATGGGTCATATACCCCCACAATATCGTGACTCCTCTCTTTTTTCAAAAGACGCTTTAAATTAGCATGCATTCTAGAACCATAACCTATTATTCCAATTCCCTCCATTTTAAGAAACTAATGCCTCAAAGTATTCCATCCATTCTTTTGATTTTTTTTGAATATCAAATCTATCTCTAACCCTTTCTACAGCTTTTTCATTAAAGGATCCTTCATTATTTAAATTCTCTAAAATTGCATCAGAATAAAGTTTTGGATTTAATTCTTTTACTGGTGTTCCTGCATCCCCAATTATCTCTCCCAAACATGTTGAATCAAGACAAGAATAAACCATATTATTTCCTGCAGCCATAGCTTCAACAGCAGAAACACAAAAAGCTTCTATTCGTGAAGGCTGAAAATAAGTATGTGCTCTAAAATATGCTTGAATTAAATCCTTCTTCTTCATTGCAGAAATTTGAACACTTCCATTAAACATATTTAATTCATCTCTAATCTCTTTTTCTAAATGACCATATCCTGCTAAAGCAAATCTTACATTTTTTGATTTACTTAAAACTCCTTTTATTATTTCAGGTATATATTGGGCCCCTTTATCAGGATGAAATCTCCCAGAATACATAACAATTTTGTCTTGAGGCTTCTGAGTTACAGAGATAAAATCCTCTAAATCAATTCCTGCATAAATCACTTCAGACTCTATTCCTCTTTCTTCCAAAACTTTCCTTGTATAATTACTTATTGAGACATGACCATCAAAAAAATCTTTATTCTTTACTAAAATATCTAAACCTCCAACTTCCTTCCCAGAAAGTTTCATTGTAAAAGGCGAACATCCACAATAATCAATTATTTTTGGAGGATTTTTCATTGATTCCTTTACTCTCTTTAAAGCAAATATTTCTGAAAATAAGGGATTTTGTGCAAGAATAATATTAGGGTTATTTCTTTCTATTTGTTCTTTTAAAACAGGAAAAATTATTTCCTCACCTTCCTTTTTATATGTCTCTTCTGTTATCTCTCCCAAATTACATTCTGCATGTTTGATCACTATTGCAGATTTCATTGACTCCAAAGGTTGCCCATGATCATCTTTGCCAAAATATTCATCTTTGCCAATTACAAAAATATTTCCCAAAATGTGCTCTTTTAGAAAATGCTTAGTAAGTCCTGTCACAATCCTATGTGGAGCAATATAACTCAATCTTGAAATTTCTTGGGGAGACCTTATTAGATGCATTACTTTTAATTTTTTTCTTTGAACATTTGCCATTTATGCGTTCTCCTAATATTTCATCCATTTTTCACCCCAAATTTCCACAAAATTGCAGAAAATTAAAATGTATTAAAATAAGAAAATATTAAATATATAAACTTTTCGTAACTTTTTACCAATTAAAACAAGAATTTATAAAACTTAATGAGATTTGCAAAAAATCAAAATTATTTTTAATATCCCTTCATTATCAAAATATTTAAAAAATCTTCCTGAATTTAATCTTTATGAAAATAGGGATAATTGGTGGCTCTGGTTTAGAAAACCCGAATTTAATAGAAAACTTTCAAAAAAAAGAAGTTGAAACTCCTTTTGGAAAACCTTCCTCTTCACTAATCACTGGAAAAATAAAAGGAACAGATGTTGTGATAATTTCTCGACATGGATTAAAACATGAAATACCTCCAACGCAAGTAAACAATCGTGCAAATATATTTGCATTAAAAAATGAAGGATGTAAATACATTTTAGCAACAACAGCAGTAGGCTCACTTCGTGAAGAAATAAAACGCGGAGATTTTGTAATACTTGATCAATTTATAGACTTTACAAGACAAAGAAAAATTTCATTTTTTGAAAAATTCGAATTAGGTCCAATCCATACTTCTATGGCAAATCCTTTTTCAGAGATATTAAGAAAAAAATTAATTGAAAGTTGTGAAGAATTAAAATTTTCCCATCACAAAAAAGGAACAGTTATTACGATTGAAGGTCCACGATTTTCAACCAAAGCAGAAAGCCAAATGTTTAGGCAATTTGGTGCAGATATAATTAATATGTCTACATCTCCAGAAGCAATTTTAGCAAATGAATCAGAAATTCCTTATGGAGCCATTGCAATGTCAACTGATTATGATTGTTGGAAAGAAGATGAAGAACCAGTTTCATGGAAAATAATAAAACAAATTATGAAAGATAATTCAGAAAGAGTAAAAAAAGTTTTGTTAAAAACAATAGAAAGTTTTTCTGAAGAATATCAGGCATGACCCAAATTTAAAGGAAAGTTTGATAAAGAAAACATTTGGTTGTCTTTATTTCTTAATAATCTTCATCATATCAAAAAAACTTTTCTTTTCAAATTCTACAAGTTCATCTTTTTCTAAATCAAACTTAATTTTCAATAATCCTAAACCAGAAATAAAAATTGTTCCAATTAAAAAATTCTTATTATCTTTATTCTGTAAGGACAATAAAATCTTTTGAATTTTCTTTTTGATTTTATTTTTTTCCATTTCTTTCAAAACCATTTCCTTAATTTTACCAAAATCAAAAGCCACATCTTGAATAGGGGTAGGAACAAAATCTTTTCCAAAATTCTCAATAGTAGTTAAATTAATATTCTCTCCTAATTGAAAACTAAACATTTTATTTGTAGATGGAATAAAATAATCTAAATGTTGCTGATCTTTTTCTTTCCTAGTTTCATCAATAGTAAAAAATCCAGAACAAAAAAATGCATCAGAATTCTTTTTCATAAATTTCTTATATTCTTCAGAATTTTGCAATTTCTCTAAATAAAATTGAAGATTCATTTCCAAGCAATATTATTCTCCTTTTTCTGATTACCATATTTCTTAAAAGCTTTTTTTCTTGTTATTTCAAATGCTTTTTCTAAATCAATATCAAATTGATTTGCAAGCCTGGCTGTTCCGAAAAGCAAATCTCCAATTTCCTCTTCAAATAATTCTTTATTCCGATTAACAAACTTTTGAATTTCTTCAGGAGATTTATATCTTATATGTTGAGAAATCTCAACCAATTCTTCGTGCAAATGGTCAATTTTATCAATGTTAGGAAAATCTTTCCAAGAATTCCTCTCTGCAAATTCCTTAACTATTTTCTGAAATTCCTTAATTGTTTTAGAAGGTTCCATAATTAAATTCTTTCTTTAATTTCTCTATCAACTCTTTCAATAAAATCATCAATCTTCATTTTCTCAATTTTTTTACTTCCTCTTATTCTTACAGCCAATTCATTGCTTTTTTCTTCTTTATCTCCAACAACAATAATATAAGGAACTCTCATAATTTCAGCATCTTTAACTTTTGAAGGAATTGTTGCCTGTCTGAAATCAGCATCTAATCTAATATTTTGAACTCTTTCTCCAATTTTCTTAATTATCTTTTCAGCATATTTTTTATTTCTATCAGTAAAATTCAAAACTCTAACCTGAATAGGAGCAAGCCATGTAGGCAACCTTCCATTTGTATGTTCTAACAAAATTCCTACAAATCTTTCAACACTTCCATAAATAACATTATGAAGCATTACTGGTCTCTTTCTTTTATTATCTTTATCAGTATATTCTAATTCAAATCGCTCAGGCATTGCAAAATCAAGCTGAATTGTTGCACATTGCCATGTCCTACCTAAAGAATCTTTAAGATGAAAATCAATCTTAGGACCATAAAAAGCACCATCCCCTGCATTAATTTTATATTTCATTTTTGTTTTCTTTAAAACATCTTCAAGTATTTTCTCTGCTTTATCCCATAATTTTTCACTACCTATCCTTTTCTCTGGACGTGTAGAAAGTTCAGTGAAATATTCAAATCCAAATTTCTTATAAACTTTATCTACTAAATACATAATCTTTTCTATTTCTTCTTCAAGTTGTTTTTCTGTGCAAAAAATATGGGCATCATCTTGTGTAAATTGTATAACCCTAAATAATCCTGCCAAAGTTCCTGAAAGTTCAACTCTGTGAACAACACCTAATTCGCCAACTTTTAATGGAAATTCTTTATATGATTTTGGTTTATTTTTATAAACAAGCATTCCACCAGGACAACTCATAGGTTTCACAAGAAATTTTCTTCCTTCATATTCTGTGACAAAATTATTCTCTTTATATTTATCCCAATGCCCTGAAATTTTCCAAAGTTTAGAATCCATAATCTGAGGAGTTTTTATTTCTTGATAACCATTCTTTCTGTGAATTTCTCTCCAAAATTTTGCTAATTCATTATAAATAATCAAACCATTATTATGCCAAAAAACCATCCCTGGAGCAATTTCATTAAAAGAAAACAAATCCATTTCCTTTCCAATAATTCTATGGTCATTTTTCTTAAGCTTTGAAGTATCTAATTTTGTTTTTGATAATTCTTTAAGTAATTGCTTTGGATCATATTTCTCTTCTATCTCATTCTCAGAAACTTTTATCTCCCTACTCAACTCACTCAAAGGATGTCCCTTGACTTTCAACTCAAATTCTTTATAATAACCAAAAGGAGCTCTCACAACATCAAAATCCTTATTTAATCCTTTCTCAGCTTCTCTCAAAACTTTCACTGCAATTTCAGGAGAAGCCAACTCACTTGAAAGATGAGCATAAGGATAAAGAACTATATTTTTTGCTTTAACTTGCTCTGCAATCTCTTTTATATTTTTTATCAACCCATTCGCAGCATCATCTCCTTTTTCAACAGCAGTCAAAATAACCAAAGCATCTTTTACTTCTTTTTCTTTTTTATCTTTTTCTTCAAGTTCTTCTATCTTCCTCAACGCTTTTTTCAAAGGTTTAAACTTAATATAATCACAATGTAAGGACAAAATCTTCATTTTAAAATCCCAAGCCTCCAGCTTTTATAAATTTAATTCTCATTAATTGTAGTAAATATCTAATCATTTTAAAGAAAAATGAACTCTACTTCGTAGTTGTAGTTGTTCTTGTTTTAGTAAATAAACTATTCTTCATAAATCATTTAATAAAAAGAGGTTTATAAAATTATTTATACAAAAACTTATCAATCTTCTTCTTAGCTAAAATTCTTTTTTTCTGATGTTCCTTCAAAAAAGCATTTATTTTTTCAATCAGAATTCCTTTTAATTCAGAAGTAAGCATTTCTCCTGTTCTATAAGCATCATAAATCGCCTTAAGTTTCTCATCATCTGGCTCAAAAAACATTTTAAGATACTGAAAACTTACATCAACATCAGGATTTCCACCTTTTTCTCTATGTTCTTTAAGACTTTTCCTTCCTCCAGAAAAAGCATATTTTCTAATTTTCCTTTCAACTTCCTTTGGAGAGTCTGTCATAGCAATAAAAGAATTCTCATCACTGCTTGACATTTTTCCTCCTCCTTTTAATCCAGGAAGAAAAGTGTGATATGTGGAAGCTATAGGTATAAATTTAAAATCTTTATTTTTATTCGCCATTCCTCTCGCTATTCTTATATGAGGATCTTGGTCAATACCTACAGGAATAAATGTAACAATAGGCTTTCCTTCAAACTCAGGCAATTGAGGATGATACATATCTGCCGCCTGTAACAAAGAAGCATTCATCTTTCCAGGTGAAATATCTCCATAAACTGCCTTAAATTCATTAAAAGTAGTATACCTTGAAAAATTAGAAGCTAGTCTATAATATGCATTTGACTTTTTAGAGTCATTACTTCTCTCACTCTGAAAATAAAAATCACAATTCTTGGGTTTTAGTCCTAAAGCAATATAATTCAAAAGATATTGGTCAATTGCTATATCTCTTAGTCCTTTAAGACTTTTTTTTCTTGCATTATAAGCTTCCAAATCTGCAACAGCAATATATAATTTTGCTCCAAGATTCTGATAAAAAATCATTTGATGAACTAAAATCATATGCCCAAGATGAAATTTCCCAGAAGGCATTAACCCAGTCATCATAACAAACTTCTTTTTATTTTTAACACAACTTAAGACCTTATCAAAATCCCTGTGCGAAAAAACCACCCCTCTTCTAAATAAAACATTCTTATTAAAAATCTCAGGGAGTTTAGGCATTGTTTTAACACCAAACTCTTTAATAAGTTTTTCATAATCAACATCACCAGAAACTTTCCAAGGGGTGACCTCCATTTTTTTCTTCATTTAATTATATAAGTAAAGTTCTTTATAAATTTTTCAAAATACAATTAAAAACATTTAAAAGTTAAATTAATATGTAATTTTATACAGATTCATAGAATTTGTTCTTAAATATTAAATAAAGGAGGAAAAATGGTAACAGGATATTGTGTAACATGTAAGAAAAAAGGTGTTAAAATTAAGGAACCTGTAATCTCAAAGACTTCAAGAGGAGGCTTTATTGCAAAAGGAATTTGTTCTAATTGTAATAAAACCAAAGTTTGTGCTATGATGTCAAAAGACAATGCAGAAAAAGCAATGAAATCCGGTGAAGCTAAAAAAGGATTTTAATTAATTTTTTAAACTAATTCTTATTTTATTTTTTATGTTAGTAAAAGTTATTCGCGCGCAAAGAGATATAGTAACAGTTTGTGATTCTGATTTATTAGGTAAAAAATTTGAACAAGGAAAATTCCAATTAGATTTAACTGGGACTTTTTTCAAAGGAGAAGAAATGTCTGAAAAACAAACAATCCAGATTATGAAAAACATGTCAAACGAAGATGCAACATTTAATATTGTTGGACAAAAATCAATAAACACCGCAGTCAAAGCAAAAATTATTTCAGAAAAAGGAATTAAAAAAATTCAAGGGGTTCCTTTTGCGCTTGTATTATTATAAAAATAAATTTTTTCTATTCGTTATTCAAATATTCGCCGTCGTCCTTCGGACAATTTGTGAAACTTCGTTTCAAATTTATTTAGAAATAATCTTTTTTCCGCCACCAAACGAAAGAGTTTTAAAGTTTGATTTACCTCTAAAAATTGGAGGAAAAACAAAATGTCAAAGTGCAAAGCAATTTTAGACGCGAAGAAGGTTAAAAGCATTAGTTTGAAAAAGAAAGCTCAAGAATCTTCTAAGAATGTTAAAAAATCCAAGAAATAAAATTCTTTTTTTTGATTTTATTTTTTTAAAATGGTAGAAAAACTACACTATTATAGCGTGCCTCATTTAATCCACATCGAAACAACTTATGGATGTAATCAAAGATGTATATTTTGTTATAACCCGAATAGGAATTGTTCTATTGATTATAAAAAATTAGACAAAATTGTAGATAGTGTTTGTAAATCAAAAATTCCCCATGTTTATCTTATTGGGGGAGAACCTTCTATTTTGAGTGTAAAAAAATTAAATGAATACATAGACAAACTTTCAAAATATTCTTCTGTTACAATAGTGACTAATGGTTTTAAGTATATGAAAGAGCTTTCAAAAAATATCGCTTGCTTGGGGGTCCCTATTCACGGAGACAAAAAAACCCATGAATATTTAACTAATAATTCTGGAAGTTATGATAAAATAATTGATAATATAAAAAGATATGTTGAAGAAGGTTTTGATGTAAGAATTATTCCTGTTTTAATGTCAGTTAATCATAATCAGATGTATAATATAATTAAGCTTTCTGTTAGATTGGGGGCAGAAAGTATTTTTGTAGATAGATTTGAGCCGGGAGGAATTGGGAGTCAACTAACAAAAGAACTTTTACCCTCAAATGAGCAGTTTAATATTGCTTTAGACCAAATGATAAAAGCAAAAAAAGATTTTGGTATTCCACTTGGTTTTGGAACAGCAATTCCCTATTGCTTAGATAAAAGGTTAATTGAAAAAAACATTTATGCAAATTGTGGAGTAGGAGTAACTTTTGGAGCAATTAATCCTGAAGGAGATTTTAGAATATGTAATCAATCTCTTAAAATTTATGGGAATGTTCTAAAAGAACCTTTAGAGAAAATTTGGAATAAAAAGGAATTAGATGAATTTAGAGATTTAAGTTGGGTTGATGAGCCTTGTAAAAGTTGCGATTTGCTTCATGAATGTGTAGGTGGTTGTAAGGTTGATTCAAATTGTCCTGGAGAGTTCTGTATTGATTGTGCTGTAAGAGATTGTAAAAAACCAATTAATAAAGTTAAGATTAAAATAGAAAAACCAGTATTCGAAATACCAAAAAACATGAGGAGATTCAAAAAAAACAAATATTTGAGATTAAATGATTTTCATAAAGAGATTTATGTTATTACAAGATATCAAACAGTAGAGATTGACGAATCTACTAAGAGAATAATAAAATTTATTTTAAAAAATGAAGGTTATATCTTAGAAAAAGAACTCTTGGATAAATTTTCAAATGATTTTGAAAAGAAAGATTTAAGAGAACTGCTTTCTAAATTCATCTATATTGGAGCAATAGATGAAAGATGAAAACTTTTATTCAAAAATGTGATTGGGAGATAACTACTAGTTGTAATCTTAATTGTAAACATTGCTTAATCAACCACAAACCAAAAAAGGAACTTTCTACTAGGGAGTGTTTTTTAGTAATAGATTTATTAAAAAAGTTGGGCTGTAAACAAATAAATTTTACTGGCGGAGAAGCCCTGGTAAAGAAAGATTTCCTAAAGATTTTAAAGTGTTCTTATGAAAAAGGAATAATAAACAATTTTTTTACAAATGGGACACAGATTAATAATAAAAATATAAATCTTCTTAAAAAATATATTAATTCTGTTGGAATAAGTATTGAAGGAACAAAAGAAGCGAATGATTTTATTAGAGGAAAAAATTCTTATAACAAGGTAAATAAAACTTTAAGATTATTGGGTAAAAATAAAATTCCTTTTGGAATTTATATGACTTTAAATAAACAGAATATTTTAAGTCTCGAAAAAATCCTTAAAAAAATCACTGAATACAATCCTCAAAATATTAGTCTAAATGAACTTGTTTTAAGAGGAAGAGCTAAAAAAAATAAAAAAGAGATATATTTAAAAATAAATAGGAAAGAAATTTTAAAAATCTTAAAACAAATTTTTCCTAATGAAAGATTTAGGGTTGAAAGAGGTTGTAACATTAATCCTAAAAATATTTTTTTAACCTCTGAAGGGAAGTTTTATTTTTGTACAGAAATAAGGCAATGTAAAAAAACAAACTTTTTAGGGAATTTTCTTCCTCCTAATTTTCATAAATTTACAGAATTCTCAAATAATTTTTCTAAAAAGAACTTACCTAAAAATTGTCCTTATTTATCTTATGTTTCAAAAAAGATAACCTTAAATTTTTTAACTGGTGAAAAATGCCCCTATCTAAAATAAAAAATTATTCAAAAAAAGTTTGGAAAAGCGAATTTTTTTGTGATGGAAAATTTGATAAAATTTATCTTTCAGATTATCATGTTGACAAAAAATTTTTAAAATATCACAAAATTGATAAAACTTTTTTTCATCTTAAGAATAAGTTTCCTTTACAATATGTTTTTCCATACATAAAAAATTTAGAAAAATCAATTAAATTATTTCATATCAATGAAGGAATGTTTAAAAAAACCAATGATTTTGATATAATTGTAGCAGATGGGTCAACACCTCTTTTAAGTGCACTAGTTACTTTTATCTCCTCCCTTGGATTCTCTAAAATTTACTCTATTTTTCCTATTTATTACAGCATACATAAAATCTGTGATTCATTTAATATTCCAATAATTCCTGTAAATAATGATCTTACCCATACGGAGAATTTTTCCTTAAAATTGCCTTCCGAGAAAAGCGTTTTATTTTTAACGGATCCTCTTTGGTGCATAGGAAGAAATCAAAATAATAAATTATATAAAATTTTAAGGGAATGGCAGAAAAAAACAAAATCTATTATAATTATTGATTCGTCCTATGATTATTGTTCCTATGAAAATGAAAATGAGACTAAATTTTTTACGAATTTGGATTCTTCTAATACAATAAGATTGGTATCTCCAACAAAATCTCTCGGAATACATGGAGTAAGGTTTTCTTATCTTATTATACCTGATCAATTTGGACAAGAGCTCTATTATGTTACTTGCTCTTCAATTGGATCTACAAGCCAGTATATGCAATCCTTACGCTACAAATTATACAAATATTTTTTAAAAAATATTAAAAAGACCCCAATTTCAAAATTTTCTAAAGAGAGATTCTTAATTCTAAAAAAATATCTTGATAAAAATAAAATTGATTATATTTCTCCTACATGTTGTTCATATGTTTTGATTAAAATCATTCCATTTCTTAAAAAGAAAAATTTGCTGAATAAATATTGTTTTTTGAATAATTGGGCCATAGATTTACCCTTAAGTAAGTATAAGGATTATGTAAAATATAATTTGGTAACATCAGAAGAAAATTTTAAAATGTTTCTAAATGATTTAAAATGAATAACAAAAAAATAGCCAGAAAAAAATATTCTGAAAAAGTATGGAGAACTGAAATGGAGCAACCCAAAAATATCAAAACTACCTTTTTATCTGATTACTACATAGACCCAAGAATAAATAAATATGACAATTTGGATAAAAATTTTTTTAAATTAAAAAACGAAACTGCAAGACAATATTTTTTTACAGATTCTAAAGAATTAATTACTCTAATAAAAAATTTTCATATTTCTAAGGGATTGCCCAAAGGTTCTTTTGAAATATTTGAATCAGATGGATCAACCCCAATGATAACAACTATGATTTTATTTGCAAGAGAATTGGGATTTAAAAAAATTTATAGTATTTCTCCGGTATATTTTAATATCCATAGAATTTGTAATTCTATAGGAACTGAAATAGTGCCTTGCAATAATAATTTAACTCATGAAGAGAAATATGTGTTAAATTTGCCAAGAAAAAAAAGTTTCCTCTTTTTGACAGACCCAATCTGGATAATAGGAAGGCATCATTCAAAATATCTATTCATTAAATTAAAAGAATGGCAGAAAAAAACAAAATCATTAATTTTTTTAGATTCTTCATTTGATTATACTGATTGGTCCAATATTAATAAATCAAATTTAACAAATATGCTTGATCATAATTACACATTTAGATTATATTGCCCAACAAAATCCACTGGACTACATGGAGTACGTT
>Ga0315545_1002498_pt1 | contig 16567 bp, 15 predicted proteins | sample SalMarSW160210MG_FD_203096 | JGI IMG/M metagenome (GOLD analysis project Ga0315545, IMG submission 203096) | Salt marsh sediment microbial communities from the Plum Island Ecosystem LTER, Massachusetts, United States - Salt Marsh Sediment SW1602-10 ...
CTAATATCGTAGTTTTGACACCAAGGACAAGTAAAGTTGCATGACCAGCTACCAATAGTCAAAGCTTTTGTCCCGGGGTAGAAATGAAAGAAAGGCTTCTTCTCAATAGGATTGGCACTTATAGAGGAAATGTCGCCGTACTCCAGGGTGTAAAGCCGCCCGCCAATATTCCTGCGGGTGGAGCAGAAGCCTAGCTCTCCCTCAGGGATTAGGCAACGCCTTTCACAGGTATGGCACTGTACCTTGTTCCCAATGCATTGGTAAAGCAGACTTTCCCTGATACGGTCTTCAGCCATCTCACAGCGCCTGGCTTATGCTCTTTTTTCTTAGCTACATTGGCAAGCCTAATGATTATATCTTACTTCAAACTCTCTTGAACTGCCCAATTAAAAAGCAAGGGAGGACACGAAATAGTGACCAACAATTAAATAAGAAGCTTTAAACATAAGTGATAGCCGAAATATTCAAAGAAGGAAGCTCGGTCCGATTAGATACTTACCCTAGAGCTGCCAGAAGCTCTGTAGCTGCTGAAAATCAATCAGTCCACTCTCAGCTATGTTTTCAACTTCAATTCCGGCCTCAACTGCTGCTGCTACCGGGTTTAAGCCGCCGAGCAGCACCATGCCAACTCGATTCAGACCTACCGCAATTTGACAAGTTGACTCGCTGGTATTGCCCAAGGCATATACTCCGTCGATGCCAACCTCCTTGAGCACAGCCAGCTTATCGCCAACAATTGCCCTTGATGGAGCCGGTATTTCTCGGAAATTAGCCAGTATCTTACCGTTTCCGGTTCTGACAGCCTCACTGACGCTGGTCATCCCGGCACGAATGTATTGCTCAGAGGGGTCAAGGGATGTACCGGCGTAGTTGATTATGGCGACAAAGCGCCTTGGCTTTGAATCTCTAATTTCAAGCACCCCTCCGAACCTGGACCCTATGGGAACACCAGCCTTAAGCAGCACCCCGTTTATGACTACGCCACAAACGGTGGCTAAGCCAATTTTCCCACTGGGGATGACTACCGAACCAAGTTTTTCTCCTTCAGACGCTGTCGCCACCAGTTCGCTGACACAAATTCCAGCCTTGAATACCTCCCTCATCGCTGTCAATGCTTTTTTGAACTTATCCTTGTCAATAAGTGAGGTATTTACCGGAAGCTGCCCGGTTCGTTTTTGGGGGTCAAAGGTGGTGTTGAAAGCCAGCAGCTCAAGCTTATCAAGTATGAAACCGATTTGTTCTGGTGCCAGCGCCATCCTCAGTTCCTCGTGCCCTTTTGGAGTAAGCATTCTGCCATCACGACCCAACGGCTGAGTATAACCCCGCTCATCGGTTATTCTCAGGTGGTATCTAACCGTTCTCTCGCTCAAAAAAATCCCGTGGCGCTCAAGTTCCCGGGCTATGGTAATTGACCCCAGGGGCTCGGAGGACTCGCTTAAGACCTTGAGAATAGATACTATCTTCCTCTCTGTATCGGAGCCGGCACCTTGTACCATACGAACCCCTTCTAATTCTATAGTGATAATCTATAGTCATTATATCACCATTGTACTAAAAGCTGAATAGCTCTGTTACCCTTTAAAATCAATGAGAGGCAACGATTTTCAAAAAATAGCTATGGAACCTTAAATCATGGCTAAGCTCAGGATGGAAAGCGGAGACCACCAACTTTCCTTGTTTAGCGGCGACAGCAATATCGTTGGGTAACTTGGCTAAAATTTCTACCTGCGGACCTACTTTCTCAATAATGGGGGCACGAATGAAAATGGCAGTAAAGGGTTCATCTCCTAAATCCGGCACTGGTAGTTCAGTCTCAAAGCTGTCTATTTGTCTGCCAAAAGCATTACGCCTAACCTCCATATCCATAACTGCCAGGGTCTCCATATCAGAATTAGCCGAATTAGAAACCTTCTTAGCCAGACAGACCATTCCAGCACAGGTTCCCATAATAGGGAGCCCAGCTTGAGCCAGTTCTTTCAGCGGTTGGACTAGATTAAAGCTATGCATTAAGTTGAGTATTGTCGTGCTTTCCCCCCCAGGGATGATAAGCCCATCCAAGCTGTCCAATTCATTAGGCAAACGAACAGGTGAAGCTTCCACTCCTAGTTGCTGGATAAAACCGATATGCTCAATAAATGCTCCCTGTAAAGCTAAAACTCCGATTTTCATGCCTAACTACCGCCCTCTCCCTTTAAAGCTTGGTAATCTCTTCCTCGGCGTTACTATCCTTTAAACCAGTTTGTAATCGGCAGCCTTCTGTCCCGACCGAAGGCTCTAGGAGTTATCTTAATGCCGGGAGGTGACTGGCGGCGCTTATACTCACTCCTGTCCACGAGCTCGGCTGCCCGCTCAACCACTTCTTGGTCAAAGCCCATGGCAATAATCTGCTCAACACTCTTATCTTCCTCAACATAAGCGGTTAGAACCGGGTCAAGCTGGTCATAAGGCGGTAGGGTGTCGATATCCCTCTGGTCAGGCTTTAACTCAGCCGAGGGCTGCTTATCCATAATGTTGGATGGTATCACTTCCGAACCGGCTAGTGAGTTTCGGTACCTAGCCAACTCATAGACCATAGTCTTGGGCACATCCTTTATCACAGCAAAGCCGCCTGCCATGTCACCATACAAAGTGGTATAGCCGGTGGCTGTTTCACTCTTATTAGCCGTAGTGAGAACAAGCCAGCCGAATTTGTTTGACAATGCCATCAGGATGTTGCCCCTGATACGAGCCTGGATATTTTCCTCAGCCACATTGGGATCAGTCCCTTTAAAAGCCTTATCTAGCATCTCTAGGTAGGACTGAAAAGCCTTCTCAATAGGGATAGTCAAAAGCCTGATGCCCAGGTTACGAGCCAGAAGTTCGGCATCTGATACACTGGTAGTAGAAGAGTATCTTGACGGCATCGCCACCCCAACTACATTGGAGCATCCCAGGGCGTCGACAGCAATGGCTGCTACCAGGCTAGAATCAATTCCTCCAGAAAGCCCTATCACTACTTTCTCAAAGCGATTCTTGCCGATATAGTCTCGGGTGCCCAGCAGCAGGGCATCATAGACCTCCCCGGGAAGGCTGCGCACTTGAGGCTGTCTTAGCGGTAGTGGTGGTTTAGCAACTGCAGCCGGCTCTTCAGATATTATTATTTTTTCTCCACGCCGCCGCTGCTCTTCCAACATCAGCGCCCCCCTTTTCCACCAGGGAGCTTGAAGGCGTGTCCGCAACACAGCCTCGACATCAACATCAGCTACTACCAAATCCTCCTCAAACTGTTTACCTCTGACTATAAGCCGCCCCTTTTCATCCAGCACCATGCTGCTGCCATCAAAGACCAACTCGTCTTGCCCACCCACCAGGTTGTTATGAGCTACAATAGCCACATTGTCTGAAGCACGGGTTCCCAGCATTCTCTCCCTGAAGTTACTCCTGCCAAAGTGATATGGCGAAGCACTTATGTTCACTATAACTTCAGCTCCGGAGTAGGCTTGTGCTGTAGCTGGACCAGCCTCGTACCAGATGTCCTCACAGATGTTGATGCCGACACCGACGCCGTCTATGATGTAGATAGGACACTCACTGCCAGCTTGGAAGTAGCGGTGTTCATCAAAGACACCGTAGTTGGGCAGATACATTTTATGATATACACCAGCCAGCTTACCATCGTGTATCACTGCAGCGGCATTGTAGATGTCGCCTTTGGCATCGACAAAGCCAACCACAATGGTAACTCCTGAGGAGATAGCAACTATCTTGTCCAGAGACCGTAGGTTCTCTTCAATAAATTGTAGCTTAAACAGGAGGTCCTCTGGCGGGTAGCCACAGATGGCAAGTTCAGGAAAGGTGATGAGGTTAACCCCTAACGACCTGGCTTCGGCGACAGCTTCCACAATCTTCTGGGTATTACCAGCAAAGTCACCAACAGTAGTATTGATCTGAGCCAGACCAATCCGCAACCGGCGCATGTTAATTCCTCCAAATGTAGCGAACTACATTTAACTCACAATATCGGCAAGTATTTCTTAAGCTCGTAATCGGTCACTTGCGCCCGGTACTGGTCCCACTCAATCTTCTTATTCTTAACGAAAGCATGAAAAACATGGTCACCAAGGGCTCTTCGCACCACATCACTCTTTTCCGTGAGCCGAATAGCCTCCCATAGGCTATCAGGCAGGGTTTCTATCCCCCTTTTCTTTCTATCCTCATCGGTCATCTCATAGACATTCTCTTCTACTGGAGCTGGAACCTCGTACTCCTTCTCAATCCCTTCCAGCCCAGCGGCTAGCATCACGCTGAAGGCAAGGTAGGGGTTGCAGGCGGGGTCGGGAGACCTGAACTCTATCCTGGTGGCGTTCTCCCTACCCGGCTTATACTCAGGAACCCTTATCAGGTCAGCCCGGTTCCGCCGCGCCCAGGAAAGATATACCGGCGCCTCATAGCCAGGAACCAGCCTCTTGTATGAATTGACCCACTGGTTGGTGACGGAAGTGATTTCAGGAGCGTGCCTCAGCAGCCCAGCTATATAGTATTTGGCTATCTTAGAAATGTGATACTCATCGTTCTGGCCAAAGAAGGCATTCCTATCACCTCTAAACAGCGATTGGTGCACATGCATGCCGCTACCATTGATGCCAAAAACCGGCTTTGGCATAAAGGTAGCGTAAAAACCGTACTTCAGGGCTATTTGCTTGACTAACAGGCGGTAGGTCATCACACTGTCAGCCATAGTCAGAGCATCGGTGTATCTCATGTCTATCTCGTGCTGACTAAAGGCAACCTCGTGATGGGAATACTCAACACCGATACCCATCTCTTCAAGGGTAAGCACTGTCTCCCGTCTCAGGTCACTTGCCATATCCAGAGGGGTCATATCGAAATAGCCCCCTTCATCCAAGGGTTCGGTTCCCTTAGAGTTACGAAAGTAGAAGTACTCCAACTCGGGACCAACATAGAATGTGTAGCCCATTTCCGCTGCCCGTTTCAGGTTTCTCTTCAAGATATACCTGGGGTCGCCGTCAAAAGGCTCACCGCCGGGTTTTAAGATGTCACAGAACATCCTGGCTACAGCGTGCTCAGTGGGTCTCCACGGCAGGAGTTGAAAGGTATCGGGGTCGGGCAGAGCCACCATATCGCTTTCATCAATACGGGCAAACCCTTCAATTGAGGAGCCATCAAACCCCATCCCTTCCTCCAGGGCGCCCTCCAACTCTTCCACGGTGATGGCAAAGCTCTTTAAAATACCTAGAATATCAGTAAACCATAGCCTGATGAACTTTACATTATGCTCCTTTGCCATCTTAAGGACATATTCTCGGGACTCAGCTCTTTCTCTTACAACCATTAATCCTCCTACTCCTTGCAATAACTGGGTGTCATTATACCACAAATCAGCGCCAAAGTCGGCTGGATAGCTAGCTTCCATTTCCATCAAATATCAAAGTAGAGATAAAATTCGTATCTACTGTTCCTCCAATGCCAATGGGGTCATCAGCCAGAACTACGCCCTTTGTTGCTGCCCATGCCAGTCACATAAGACAGACGAGGCTAAGGGTTAATCCCACTCTTAATACTACCTTCATTATTTTACTCATTAAATCCATAACTATCCTCCTTTCACTAAATAAAGCATAACAAACCAATGTTTCCAACATATTACAGCCGGGTTAAGTTTGTGTTACAAAAATGCTTGAATTGTCCTACTGGTCAGAGTTCTCAGGCAAGTAACTGCCTATCCACCTGCCAATAGTTTGAGGCAGTCCTTGGGTGCTAAAAAAATCATGGAATAGCTTGAAGTAGTAAAGCTCTTCCTTAGATGAAATCTGGATATGTCCCGATGGTCTCTTCTGCCTCTCGAGTTCATCATCCGAGATTTCGCTCTGGGCAAAGTCGGCGATGAGCCGTGCCGAGCCACATCCATCGGCGAACTCCGCCTTGCTTCTCCACAATACCTCGTCTGGAAGATAGCCAGCAAACGCTTTTCTCAACAGCCACTTCTCCATCCTTTCCTCATCCGCCAGCTTCAGCTTTGGGTCAATAGCAGTGGCATATTCCACAAAGTCAAGGTCAAGAAATGGCACCCTCCCCTCTATCGAGTGTGCCATAGTGGCTCGATCCACCCTTTGCAGGTTGAGGTTGTGCAGCCCTGAGATAATCCTGATGGATTCCTCATGAAGGGTCTCCTCCTCGTCAATCTGTTTGAAATAATGGTATCCAGCAAAGACCTCATCCGAGCCTTCTCCGGTAAGGATAACTTTCACATAATCGCTAGCCAGCCTGGAGACAAAGTAAGTAGGAATGGCACTCCTCACCAGTGGGGGGTCAAAGGATTCGAGGTGGTAAATCACATGGGGCAGAACCCTCACCACTTCATCTCGACTGTAGATATACTCGTGGTGGTCAGTCCCCAGAAAATCGGCAACCTTCCTAGCATATATGAGGTCGGTAGCTCCTTCCATCCCTACCGAGAAGGAATGCAACTTGTTGAAATGTTCCCTAGCTACAGCGGCTACTATGCTGCTGTCTATACCACCACTGAGAAAGACACCTAGGGGGACATCAGACATGAGGCGTTTTCTAACTGCCTTGGTCAACTTCTCCCTGAGCGTGGCAGCGATTCTATCCGCATCCTGCTCATAATGACTTGTTTGGGGAATATTATAATACTGAAGCAGCCCTGATTTTGAGGAGTAGTAGTGACCTGCGGGGAATTCTTGTATGCTGTCCACCACCCCCTCCAGCGCCTTTATCTCAGAGGCAAAAAAGAGACAGCCATCCTTTCGCCCCTGATAAAGGGGCTTTATCCCCAGCGGGTCCCTGGCAACGAAGATGTCTCCTCCATCGTAGACTACAAAGGCAAACATCCCATCCAATCTTGAAACTGAGTCTTCTCCCTCTTCCTCGAACAGATGAAGGATAACCTCGGTATCTGAATTGGTGCGGAACCGGTGCTGAGAAAGCTCATTCCTCAGCGCTAGGTGGTTATAGATTTCACCATTGCATATAATACATTTTTGCCCGTCCTCATTAAATATCGGCTGCCTACCACCAGCCACATCTATTATTGAAAGCCTTTTCTGTCCTAGGGCAATATTGCCATTTACATATATTCCCTGGTCATCCGGTCCGCGGTGGGACAACCTCCCTAGCATAGTATCCAGATATGGTGCCCATCGCCTGGCGTTATCCCCATAGACGACAACAATCCCACACACTTATCTATTCCTCCTTTCTAAACTTGTAGCCTATGTTTCGCACTGTCTCAATAAAGGTATGGCTAGAGTCCTCAATCTTACTTCTGAGTCTCCTTATGTGGACATCTACTGTTCTATCGCCACCGTAGTAGTCATAACCCCAGACATTGTTGAGCAGAGCTTCACGGCTGAAGACACGACCTCTATTCCCCGCCAGGAACTTGAGCAGTTCATACTCTCTAAAAGTCAGTACTATTAACTTGCCTTCTACCGACACCTCGCACTTAGCCATGTCTATTACCAGGTCACCGCGTTTAACTACCTCGCCGCTGCCTGTGTCGCTGGTTCTATGCAGAAGTCGTTTTACTCTTAATGCCAGTTCGGTTAAATCATATGGCTTGATAACGAAATCATCTATGTTCAGGTCGATATCACAACTATTTAGTGTCCCTTTATTAACCATAGCAATAATCGGAAGCTGCCTTTCACGCTTTATCCTCTGGTAGAGTTCCCGTCTAAAATGACCATCCATTTCCACCAATACTAAATCCGGTGATTGCTTAACGACCTGCCCAAATAACTCCTCTGTATCGGAAGCAATGGAGCAAGCAAAGCCCCTCCGGGCAAGCCCCGAATGCAGCTCTGTTATTCTCTCGCTTTCCTCAGCTATTATAAAAACGCTAAACAAAGTTAATCTATCCCCACCCTAACTATTTATAAATCCCAGAAGCTTATCAGCTTGCTAAAGTCAGTCACACCATACAGGGCATGATTTACCACTTCTATTCCTGCCTCAACAGCAGTCGCCACTAGATTCAGCCCATCGGTGATGAGCATTCCCGCCTTGTTCACCCCCACTGGAGTCTCGCAGACCGGCTCAGCCATCCTTCCCAGCATGATCAAACCCCCTATGCCTGCCGACTCTAGTCGGGTGATGACTGTCTGTGTCTCTGGTCGGGCTAAAGCCGGAAACTCCCAGAAGCTAGCCAGTATCTTTCCGTTACCCTCCCTGGCTACCTTGCCAACGCTGGTCATTTTGCTAGCAATAAATACTTCAAAAGGGTCCACTGAGGAGCCAGTATATTCAATAAGGTCCGCGAAGCGCAGGGGTTCATGGTTACGAATCTGGAGTATGCCCCCGAATCTAGAATCAATTGGGATACCAGCCTTTAAGAGAGCCCCGATAAGCATGATGCTGGATACAGTGGCAAAGCCTACCTTGTCTTGAGGCACAATCATTTCTCCCAATCTCTCTCCCTGGTATGACACGGCTACCAGCTCACTAACGCAAAAACCAGTGCCGAAGGTCTCGCTCATCGCCTCTATAGCCCGAGGAAAATTTTCTGTAGGGAATAAAGATATGCTGATAGGAACATTCCCACCACCCCTCTCTGGGTCAAAAGAGGTCTGATAAGCCAGCATTTCGATCCTGGCTGCCACCGAGCCTACGCGGTCACCAACTAAGGCACTGCCAAGTTCTTTCAGCCCTGATGGTGTAATTGACCGCCCGTCCCTCCTGCCTGCAGGGTAGGTAAGACCTCGTTCATCCGTCATCTTGAGATGGTACCTAACTGCCCTCTCGCCCAGGTCAATGCCCAAGTCACCCAGCCGACGAGCTATGACCCTGCCGCCGAGCGGCTCTGGCGAATCGCTGAGAACTTTTAGAATTGCTATTACCTTCCTCTCTACTTCGCGATTTTCTTGACCTATCATGCTCTACTCCTTTGCTCAGTAGGCATAAAGCCTGCCATAAGGTCGGAGCCAGAGGGGATAGAGCTTGGTAAACTTGTGCTTCAATATCTCCTCGGCATCGTAACTAAAATGAGAAGCAAACTCGCCAATGAACTCCTGAAGAACCTGGTAGTCTTCCTCTTCAAGTTCAGCAACTCCTACTTCCCTGCCCAATTGATAACCCTCGATGCTTCCCCTTAAGTAAATCACGCCCCCATGCATTCCGGTGCCAATGAAATTCGCTCTATGACGCCCTTCTTTACCCAGATTTAGACCTAGTAGAATCAGAATTCCACCTGCCATGTACTCACCAAGGAAGTCCTGGGCGGTGCCGCCGATGACCAGTACTGGCTTTTTATCCCTGCATTCCTTCATGTGAATACCTGCCCGGTAACCAACATCTTCTCTGACAAAGATTTTGCCTCCCCTGGCTGACAGACCGATAATGTCTCCAGCATGCCCTTGAACTATTATTTCTCCACTGTTCATGGTATTCCCGCAACCATCCTGAGCATTGCCATGAACGGTAATTCTGGGTCCGTCCATAAACGCGCCCAAGTCGTTGCCCGGAGTGCCGAATATCTCAATCTCTACTACCCTATCTAAGTCCGTGCCAATATACCTCTGTCCGTAGACATTCCGAAGCTCAATTTTTTGAGTTCCATTAGAAACCGCATCCCTCAGCCTGGCGTTGAGTTCCCGATAGAAAACGCCCTTGGCATCTATTTTCACCACCTGATTATCAACTTTCTTTGCCATTTCAGCTTCCTGCCATCCTTACTCCTAGAATTTCAAGCTCGGTATCGGTAAGCCCCACACCCCTCAGTTGCATGCGATTGCCACGAAGGCTTTCCAGGGCATTAATGCCCATACCACCCAATATATCCTTAAGCTCAAGGCTCCAGCCGCGAAGCAGGTTAGCCAGCCGTCGAGCACCAATGTCGGGATTGACCCTCTTGGTCAGAGCAGGGTCAGTGGTGCAGATGCCCCAGGCGCATCTACCGGTATGACACTGCTGACACAGGGTACAGCCCAGAGCTACCAGAGCCGCAGTTCCAATATATACCGCATCGGCACCAAGGGCGATTGCCTTAGCCACATCACCGCTATTTCTTATGCCACCAGAGACGACAATAGATGCCTGGTTGCGTATGCCCTCCTGCCTTAGACGGCTATCCACCGAGGACAGAGCCATCTCAATAGGGATGCCAACATTGTCACGAATAATCTTGGGGGCAGCACCAGTAGCCCCCCTAATCCCATCAAGAACAATGATGTCCGCCCCGGCCTGCACCATACCACTGGCAATGGCTGCCGAGTTATGGACGGCAGCTATTTTCACCGTTATCGGCTTGGTATAGTTAGTTGCTTCCTTTAGCGCGTAAACCAGTTGAGCCAGGTCCTCAATGGAGTAAATATCGTGTTGTGGCGCCGGCGATAAGGCATCTGTCCCCTGGGGAATCATCCGGGTCATGGAGACATCGGCACTCACCTTCTCTCCGGGCAGGTGCCCACCAATGCCGGGCTTTGCCCCCTGACCAATTTTAATTTCAATTACCCGGGCAACATCAAGATACTCAGGATTAACTCCGAAACGCCCTGACGCTACCTGAACAATAGTATTATTGCCATACTTATATAACTTGGGGTGAAGCCCTCCCTCACCGGTGTTCCACAGGGTGCCCATCTCAGTAGCTGCCCTAGCTAGAGATTCGTGCACATTGATGCTCACTGCCCCGTAGGACATAGCAGCAAACATAACCGGGACTTCCAGCCTAACTTGGGGGGGGAGTTCTGTCATCAGAGTGGTGGAATTCTGTTCGATTTGCACTCTGTCTGGTTTTCGCCCCAGATAGGTAGTAAGCTCCATAGGCTCACGTAGCGGGTCAATAGAAGGGTTGGTCACCTGACTGGCGTTAAGCACCAGATGGTCCCAGTAGATGCGGTAGCTCTTATCATTCCCCATTCCAGTGAGGAGCACCCCACCAGTCTCCGACTGCTTGATGATGTCTTCAATAACCTCAGGATGCCAGTTATAGTTCTCCCGGTAGTCCAGGGGATTTCTTATAACAGTCAACGCCCGGGCGGGGCAGAAGAGAACGCAACGATGGCAGCCAACGCAATTCTCACCGCGGCTCCTCACCTCATCGTCCTCGGCATCATAGTAGTGAACATCAAAGGTGCACTGATTGACACACACCTGACACTGGATACACCGCTCAGGGTCTCGTTCTATTGTAAATTTGGGCGGTAGATAAGTCTTCACCGGTCTCTCCCCTTAAATCCGTATCGGTATTCCCTTTTTAGCAAGGTATTCCTTTGTCTTATGAATGGAGTAGGTTCCATAATGGAAGATGCTGGCAGCGAGAACAGCATCAGCCTTGCCTAAAACTAGAGCTTGATAAAGGTCTTCTAGAGTACCGGCACCGCCACTGGCAATAACCGGCACACTTACTGCCTCAGAAATGGTGCGAGTAAGCTCAATGTCATATCCCGCCTTATGCCCATCAGCATCCATGCTGGTAAGCAGTAATTCCCCTGCTCCAAGCTCTACTACCTGTCTTGCCCAGACGAGGGCGTCCATCCCAGTCGGCTTCTGCCCACTATAAATATATACCTCCCATTGGGGTTCTTTACTGCTTTCTACCCGTTTAGCATCTATGGCAACCACGATGCACTGGCTGCCGAATTTATCGGCTCCGTCTCTAATGAGGGAAGGCTTGAGCACCGCCGCCGTGTTTATTGACACCTTATCTGCTCCTGCCTTCAGCATGCGCCGCATATCATTGATGCTGCGCAGTCCGCCACCTACGGTAAGCGGCATAAACACCTCCTCGGAGATACGCTCAACAACATCCACCATGGTATCACGCCCCTCTGGGGTAGCCGTTATATCCAGAAAGACCAGCTCGTCGGCACCCTCTTTATAGTAGAAGCTGGCTAGCTCCACCGGGTCACCGGCGTCACGCAATTGGACAAAACTCGTTCCTTTTACTACCCGTCCGCTTTTCACATCAAGACAGGGAATAATCCTTTTAGTTAACATCCGCTACCCCCTCTCTGGCAGTAACCACCTTCTGTGGCTCGGGAGGCTTTTTTAATCTTCCCACGATAGGTTCACCACCCATGGGAATCCATGACCTCTCCAGTCCAGGGCAAACTAGGCGGATAGCCGACTCCTCAGACGAGAGATATAGCTTGGCACCCTTTACCCCAACAGTAAGCGGGCGCAGCCTGATGCGGTCAGTCAGCCCAATCATCTCCCCATGATGGGCAATAATTACGGTAAACGGTCCGTTTAACAGCAAGCTGCCATATACCTGACGCAGGGTTCGGAGTAGCTTCTGCTCCTCCGCAGGACGGCGCTCAATATCACTCCAGAAGGGAGAAGCCAGGATCCTAGCCACTATCTCTATGGAGAGGTTGTGCTTTCGCATCAGGAGGTCAATGGCATAAGCTATCACCTCGGTATCGGTCTGCATGGTGCAGTGATAGCCAAATTGCTCCAGGTAGCGCCGGTTTATACCGTAAGAAGAAATCTCGCCATTATGAACTACTGTCCAGTCCAGGATATTAAAAGGGTGAGCTCCACCCCACCAGCCAGGAGTATTGGTCGGGAACCGGCCATGGGCAGTCCACAGATAACCCTCATACTGCTCCAGGCAGAAGTAGGCGGCTATCTCCTCAGGGTAGCCCATCCCCTTGAACACGGCCATATCCTTACCGCTGGAAAAGACGAAGGCGCCCTCGAACCCGGTGTTTATTTCCATCACCCGTTCAACAACATAGTCATCCTCTGATTGCTCCTGAGGATTATACTGACCTACTTTGAGGAAGTAGCGCCACACCAGCGGCGGCTCCACAATTCCCAGTGTCGTTCGTGTTGGCACCTCCTCGTCGTAAACCAAGTCAAACCGCTCTTTAAGAAATGCTTCTACCTGCCTCCGCCCCTCCCGACTCAGGTACATTATGTGGAAGGCGTAACACTCAGCATACTCTGGATATAACCCGTAGATGGCAAATCCCCCACCCAAGCCATTGCCACGGAGATGCATGTTGGCAATAGCCCTGATGACACCTTCCCCGGAGAACCTCCTTCCCGAGGTATCCATGGCTCCGAATAAGGAACAGGCATCAATTACCTTATCGTCGTGGTAAGGGTTATTTATCAGTTCAATCTCTTTCATAGCGGTAACTCCTCAAATAACCTACTCTCCCATGACCATCTCTTCCGGCTGTTCCAGAGGAACTTGTGAGACCAATTCTGAAGGTGGCACCTCTAACTTAGGTCGCCGTATTTCTTCAGGAAGAGAGACAAGTCCGAAATCACCAGCCACAAGCTCCTGCTTGAAACCATCAACATTTACCTTGTCTTTCATCAGGCCGAAGACTATACCCGATTTCTCAATATTGCCGGCAAAGACCATGCCGACCACAAGTCCATCTTTCAACACAACCTTGTGGTAAATATTGTTGTATTTTTCGCTGAGCACTTGGTAGCTATCATCAGCAGGGGTTACTATCCCAGCAGAGACAACGTCCAGCCCGAAATATTTCAGAGAATTCATCGCTGTTCCCCCGGGATACTCAGTTTGTATACCTACCATATTAAAACCGGCAATCCTTCCCCCAATATAGGCATTGGGCCAGATAGGAGTGAGCTTATTCTCACCGTAGACAAAATCATAAGCTTCGGCTACATCCCCGCAGGCATAGACATCGGAGCTAGATGTCGCCATATAGCGGTCAACTACTATGCCGCGTTTAGTCTTTATTCCGGTGCCAGACACAAGCTCCAAGCGTGGCTGAACGCCAATGGCGATGATAACCACTTCACAGGGTAACGGGTGGCTATCATCCAAGCTGACGCCAGTGGCTTCACCAGGCAAATAGCTGTTAATCCTAGCCACCGTATGTCCGGTTATTATTTCAACCCCAGCCTGCTCTAGAGCTGTTTCCACCAGAGCCGATGCCTCCTCGTCAAGAATAGTGTTTAAAATCCGCTCTTTCATCTCAACAATGGTAACCTTAACCCCTCTCTTCACCAATGCCTCGGTAACACTCACCCCGATTAAGCCACCACCGATGACCACGGCCTTTACCTCTTTTCGGTATTGCTTGAGAAACTCGTCGATTGCCTTGGCATCGTCAAGTTTGTTGAAGGTGAAGTCTCCTTTCAACTCGACACCTTCTATCCTAGGAACAATAGATGAGCCGCCGGTAGCCAGCAGTAACTTCTCCCAGGTTATTGCCCTGCCATCCTCGAGCTTAATGTTACGTTTACCGATATTAAGCCCCGTTACTTTCTGGCCCAAAATAGCCTGAACATTGTTCTCTTCGTAGAAATCGGGCAGACGAAATAGCATCTTTCCCAGAGGTCGCCTCTCCGCTAGATACTCTGAGATAAGCGGGCGTGAATAGGCGGGATAGGACTCGTCGGAAATTATGGTGACTGCCCCCACTTTATCCACCTGGCGGATGGCTTCAGCAGCACCAATACCACCAGCGGAGTTCCCGATAATCAGATACTTTGTTTTCTCTGTCCTTGCCATTCTATCACCACCTAATTCTGTTGCCGACTGCCCACCCTCGCCCCCAGAGCAATCTTGATGAAATTATTATAGACTTTAAGTCCAACCTCACCGCTCTTTTCCGGATGAAACTGGGTCGCTATCAGGTTGCCCTTGTTAATAGCACTACAGAACGGGATGCCATATTCGGTTTCGCCAGATACCAGCGATTCGTCATCCGGCTCTACATAATAGCTATGAACAAAGTAAAAATTGGCTCCATCCGGTATTCCATCAAAAATCGGATGCGAAACCTTCTGCTTTACCTGATTCCAGCCCATATGGGGAATCTTTAGCCCCGAAGGCAGCTTCCTTACTCGCCCCGGAATGATGCCAAGACACTCATGCCAGCCTCCTTCTTCGGTGCCGGTAAAGAGAATTTGCAGCCCGATACAGACACCGAGGAAGGGTCGCCCCTCGGCAATGAAGCGCTGAATCGGGCTCGCCAGCCCCAGCCTCTTAAGATTTTCCATAGTAGCTGCGGCAGCACCAACACCAGGCAGAATAACAGCCTGGGCATTAAGCAAATCACTGGGGCTGCTGGTTACCTCTGGCTGGTAGCCCAATTTACTGACAGCATTAACCACGCTGCGTAGATTCCCAGCACCATAATCGATTATGGCAATCATCTAAAGTCCTCTCCTTCGTGCACTTAAGACAGTTCAGTTCTCGACAGTAATTTCCACTACGTTTTCCCTGGCGATAGCTTTTTCCTCGCCATCCTTTCTGACAAAGACGTGCATTAACCCCATTACCTCATATTGCCCGTTTTCTAAATTGGTTGTGTCCCACCTAACTGGGAAATTTTCACGTCTGTCGTCGGACTCCCCGATCTTAATCCAGGTATCTGTACTCTTCTTGCGATAGTACCAGGGATTGGTTATCCTGACGATACGCCCTGTGAAACCTAATTCTTCTAACTCCTTGTGCAGCAGCTCTTCATCAAATTCCTCCCGCAGCCGAACATTGCCAGAATAGGTTTTGAAAATATCCGAAGGAACGATATAATGTGGCCCCCAGTTGTAAGACATGAATACACCTCCATATATTTATTAAGTTACCTTGTCCGCTACTTTGGGGCTCTCATTCTGCACCTCCACATACACCAGCGCCTCGTTAGGGCAATTAGCTACGCAAACAGGAACAGCATGTTCCGGACAGAAATCGCATTTAGCTATCCTTCCCCGCTGTGTATCCTGCCTTATAGCACCAAATGGGCAAACCAATATGCATGTCCAGCAACCGATACACCTCTCCTCATCCACAGTGACTATGCCGCTCTCAGCGTCCCTATGGAGGGCTCCGGTAAGGCATGCATAGACACAAGGGGGGTCAGTGCAATGACGACATTGCATAGCAAAGAAAACAGGACTCCTTACCTCAACTGACAAACGCGGCAAAGGTCGGGGAGATTCCCTTTTGAATGCTTTCATTAAATCACTGGATTGTGAATGCGCCACCTGACAATAAACCTCACAGAGGTGACAGCCAATACAAACCTGTTCCTTTATGTAAATGTTCTTCATTCTAGATAAGCCTTCCTCTTGCTATAGGACAGAGATTAACCGCTATGCCTCGTCTATAATGGCAAGCGGTTATCGGTTGCCATATTCCATAATATCACATCTTTCCCAACATGTCAATACCCTGCCAAGGCAATTTAATAGATACTGGCAATAAAAAACAGTTAATGTAGCAATAGTAAAAGCGATTTATTAACGTAACGCACCATCTTGGCGTTTGCCCTTGGTTGGACTACCTTTTTGTCAAGGTCTTAAGATGCAGTAATCAGCGGAGTAATAGGGGCTATATTTGCCGCATAGCTCTCCGTAAAAAGAGGATGGTTCTCACCGACCCGGCTAATGAGCATGGAGGTGATATGTTGGGCAACGCTTAATTATGATTAAACACTTAAGCTAATCTGAAACTAGAGGCTACAGCTGGCTAGAACTAGCCATCCAACGTGGATTGTATGACCCGACCCCGGGGGGATTCGAACCCCCGATCTCCACCGTGACAGGGTGGCATGTTTGTCCACTACACCACGGGGCCATCCTAGTTCAATATGATTTTTCGGAGCTAGTA
>Ga0315545_1002499_pt1 | contig 16562 bp, 17 predicted proteins | sample SalMarSW160210MG_FD_203096 | JGI IMG/M metagenome (GOLD analysis project Ga0315545, IMG submission 203096) | Salt marsh sediment microbial communities from the Plum Island Ecosystem LTER, Massachusetts, United States - Salt Marsh Sediment SW1602-10 ...
GGTTTAACACGCTCATAAAGTTTCTTAGCCATTTTAACCTCCTTTTATCTCAAAGCCCACAACCAGATTCGAACTGGTGACCCCGTTCTTACCAAGAACGTGCTCTACCTACTGAGCTATGTGGGCAAGTATGCATGAAATTATATTGTAAGTCAACATGGATAAAGAGTCAACTAAGTATGTATGTTCTACTTTAGAACGTGATGTACGTGTTTAGTTGGCAAATTAACGGATGGATTTTAAAGGAATGCTTTGTGAAAGTCAAGAAGGAGGTGCGGAAGATGGAGACAGTAGCTGAAAAGGTATACATGGACTTGGTGGCAAGAGGCAAGGATATTGAGACTGCTAGACGCTGGCGACATTTAACTATGAAGTTTGAGGTTTGCTGTGGGACTAAGAGCAAATATGACAGGGATGATGTCATAAGGTATTTGTGCTACTTGCGTGAGAGAGGATATAGGCAGACTTCCATAGATGTGATGGTGCGACCTGTAAAGTTATTGGCTCAGATACAGGGATGGTATTTTCCCAGATTGGCAATGCCAAAGGTGAGAGATGGTGATGTAAGGCGACCAATGCTTAGCCATGATGAAGTTTGTCAAATGATTAGGAGAGGTAAGGAAGTGCTATCTGAGACAGAGCTGGCTTACTTGGCATTATCAACTACCTATGGTTTGCGACGTGAGGAGCTAAGTAATTTAGGCAGGATTGATGGTGAGGTGACCGTAGACACGGTTAAAGGTGGTCCGGTGACCACTCATGTGGTCCCTGGTGAAATAAAGCCTTATTTGGCGGGATATGAGCGGAATAGAGTGAGATATATGAGCTTAGTGTTTCAGAGAATGATTAAAAAGCTGAGTATTACTTTGACGAGTGGGAATTATGGTTGGCATGCAATAAGACGTGGATTAGCCACTGAACTTCTGTATAGAGATGTTAGCTTGATTAATGTGGTGAGGTTTATGCGGTGGTCTGATGGAACTGTGAAAGGCGGGTTTGGGATGCTGGCAATTTACGGTAAACGTAATCAAGAGGAAGTTGATAGGAGTGTTTTTAAAGTGCATCCATTTTTACCGATTTGGAGTGAAGGAGGTGAGTAATTGAGGAAAGCGATAGGTTTTAGCTTGAGGCGGAGGGCGGCGAGCAAAAGCTCGCGCCTCTTAGGGATAAGGTCTTATTTATCTGTATATATATTAACTTCTGTCCTTCTTATAGGCGTATGTTGCCGTTGGTATTTTAGGCGAGGAGTAGTTGATGTTTAAGACGAATGAGGAACGAAGGAGGGCTAGGTTTTGGCAGCGGTTGTTTACCGGTGCTGAGTCAGCTGATAGGCTGAGGTTTTTGACGCTTAATAATAGTGATGAGTCTATAGTTTTAGGTATAGATATTCTTAAATCGTTTAGTAAGCTGGTAAAGCGTATAAGGCGTAAGTACGGAGAATTCGAGTATTTTGGTGTAGTTGCCTGTGATGAAGATGAGCCGTTGCGTGAGCATATACACGTTATATGTAAAGGTAAATTTATGCCTCAGCTTGAGCTAGAGGATATGTGGATTGGTGTTCACAGAAGTATTAAGCCTTATATTGAAGCTGTCGATGATGTTGATGCAGCTGCTCGATACATTGGCAGTTATCTCAATATGCAGTCGTACCGTGTGCGTAAGTATATTATGAGTGCTGGTTGGGTGTTCCCTGGCTGGGTATCCTGGTCAAAGTGGTTTAAACGACATTATGGCGTTTATCCTGACCAGAAGTACCCGGGTATATTGGTAAAGCTGGCACGTATGTCCGAGAGAGTGCGTGATGAGATTATTATACCCGAGCTGATGAAAATGGAAGGTTTATAATGATTTATTTAAAAAAAATTTATGTTCTTACAAAAAAAACTCTTTGGGGCACAAATACTAGGTGATATAATTAAGGAAGGAGATAATTAGAAATGGCTAAGGCAAGAAATACTGCTAAGTATCACTTCATTGAGAATAGGAGGGTAGTACATAGAGGTATTACTGATAGACCACTAGAGGATAGAGAATACGAGCATCAACAAGAATATCATGGGGGTCATATTAAGCAGATAGGTAGGAGAACAACACGGGAGAAAGCTTTGGAATGGGAGAGAGATGGAGGAAAGAGATAGGGAGATGATATGTAGCCTCTTGGTGAAGTAATGAGAGAAGGTAAAGTATTCCAAGCTTATAGTGATGAATCCGGCATAAACGTCGGTGATAGATATACGTCTGTTTCTGTTGTTTCTGGAGAGGCTGAGGCACTGAATTATCTGCGAGATAAACTACGTGAAACGCTAAGAGATAAGAACGTAGATGAAGTCAAGTTCTCGAAGATAAGTAGGTATGGAAGCCCGGTTACAAAAGCTGCAGTTGATTTTGTTGGATGCGTAGTGAATGACTTTGCTATCTGTAATAGGGTAAGGATTGACACTATAACTACGGATAACGAGTGCCTAAATGGCGAGGATTATGATTCTGTTAGTGAACCGGATTTGGAGGGAATGTACTACCACGTGCTCTCCAACGTAGGTATAAGATGGGGGTGCACGAAGTGGGGTTTTTACCCAGATGAGAACTCAGGAGTGAATTGGAGTGAGATAGTCTCGTCTTTGAATATGCCTAGTATGTTGACTGCAGAAGGGGGTCAAAAACCCTTTATTGATAGAACTGATGAAGATGCGCAGTTTCAATTTTCCGAAGTTGAAGAGTTGAATTCGGTGGGAGAGCCGTTAGTTCAACTTGCGGACTTGTTCGCTGGGATGGCTCGCTTTTCACACGAGGATAACGGTGGCTGTGCTGAATGGGTAGAGAGGTCGAGAGATGAGAGACAAGGGAAATTGATACCGTCCATGGCATGGGATAAGGGAAATATACCGAAGTTAAAGGAGTGTCGTTATAGACTAATAGGTGGGTTGTATTCTCTTTGCCGTAGACACAAGCTTTATGTAAGTTTAAGAAGTGAGAAGCACTTGAGGACATGGAGGCCGCAAAGTCCTATTAATTTCTGGGATTATAGGAGAGGATATTAACTTTCTTTGGCTATGAGGGTTTTATGGGTTACGGTGCGTATGATGTTGGTTAGGGCAGGTTCTTATCTGGAATGAGGTATTGACAGGTATTTTTTCGAGATATAATAATGCAGTAAGGTAGGTAACTAGTAATGAGAATAGCAGCTGGCATTCTGCTGATAGTTCTGGGTATGGTCTTACTGATTAGTTTTGTTTATGTTCTGATTGACTATGGCGGTTATGGCCCGGCTTTTGACCTGTTCGCCATTATCGCTAGTGTGTTTATTGTTACTGGAGGGGTCTTTTGCCTTATGAGAAAAGTGTGGGGACTATGCTTCGCTTCGGCTTTGGTTGCCCTTTTATTTATGATTTTTTGGCTGATGGGTTCCTTTCTTGCTGAAGCTTGGTTGACTTGGCTTATCAGCATAATGGGGACTCTCCCAATAATATTCGTTTGTGTTAGGAAAAGGGAGTGGCAAGAAATTTCAGCTTGACTGGATTTTCCATACAGATTACCCCGTTCTTGTTAAAAATGAGGTTATTGACAAGTATTTTTGTCAAGATATAATAAAGTAAGGTGGAGCATTGGCTTTGGAGTATCTAGGGTTTATTCTGGATTTTAGGGTGTCTTATGGTGACTTGTCCCGGTCTTACCAAGAAAAGACGATATAGAAAATTCTAAAATTGGAGGTGTGTAGAATGGAGTATGTTGCATTAGTGCTGGGTCCTCTTATAGCTGGTCTGGTACTCGCGTTTAGTGGTGTGGTGCAACTCTGCGTAAGAAAGAAAACAGGCCCGTGGAAAGAGGGTGGTGCAAGTTTATTAGCTGGTGCCATTATTGCGGTAGTATCGGTATTTGTGATGAGTTTATAATGGTGCGTCTGATGGTGGTTAGACCAGATTCTTACCAAGAACGTGCTCTACCTGCTGAGCTATGTGGGCCTCCTGCGCTTTACAGTGGAGGGGGTAGGATTCGAACCTACGCAGCCCTTACGGGCGGCAGATTTACAGTCTGCTCCGATTAACCACTCCGGCACCCCTCCCCGATATAATCTTATCACGAAGTATCTGAAAAACCTAGCCCGAGGGGGGATTCGAACCCACCAACCTACCGATTACAAGTCGGTTGCGCTACCATTGTGCTACTCGGGCAACTTCTAGCTACAATTTTGGCTCAATAGTATAGATAAGGGGGAATTCTCTGTCAACTAAGAGACAATTGGAGGCAATCTCTTGTTGCATTATTCAAATGAATCATGCTACATTATACCAGTTTTACTAACTACCATCATCTTAAATTGTAAGCATGATAGATAATGCTTTATTAAAACAACTGCTGGAAGCAGGTGCTCACTTTGGTCACCACACCAGCTACTGGCATCCCAAGGCGAAGAAATATATTTTTACACAGCGCAATGGTATCCACATCATCGATTTGGAGCAGACAGTTACCATGTTAGAAAAGGCCTGTACCTTTGTCCAAGATTTAGCAGCTCGAGGGCAAAGCATTCTTCTTGTCGGCACTAAAAAACAGGCTCAACAGACCATAGAAGAAGAGGCTGTGAGGTGCGGTATGAGCTATGTTAATCAAAGATGGCTAGGTGGTATGTTAACTAACTTCACCGTCATACAAGCTCGGATCGACCACTTAGTTCGTTTAGAGAATAAAAGAGACAAAGGCGAGCTTGACTCCTTGCCCAAAAAAGAACGAGTGAAGATAGAAAAGGAAATTTCCCACCTAAATACTCAAATGGGGGGGTTTAAGGAAATGACTATCCTTCCTGGAGCCCTCTTCATCACTGATCCTATTAAAGATAAGATTGCCTTTACTGAAGCTAAAAAATTGGGCATACCCGTGATTGCTATTGTGGATACTAATTGCAATCCCGACGGCATCGATTATCCCATTCCTGCTAATGATGACGCTGTTAAGGCGATAAAGTTACTTTGTAGCAAAATAGCTGATGCCATAATTGAAGGTAAAACTGAAGCCTTTTCTGGAGAGGTGGGAGTTACCAAATTAGTTGCTGAAGAAACCATTGAAATTCTAGGTTCTTATACCTTTGAACCAGAGGAGCCCGGTGAACCAGAAGAGCCAAAGGAGCCAGAAGGAGAAATTGCACCTACATGAAAATACCAGTTGAAGTAGTAAAGGAGCTAAGAAACAGAACTAATGCAGGCATAGCTGACTGTAATAAGGCTCTGTCAGAGGTAGGTGGTGATATAGAAAAGGCAATCGAATTCTTGAAACAGCGGGGGGCAGCAATTGCTGAAAAGAAGAAGGATGTAGCCACAACCGAAGGCGCAATCGAAGCTTATATTCATCATACCAAGCGCATAGGAGCATTAGTGGAGTTAAATTGTGAAACCGATTTTGTGGCTCATACCGATGAATTTAAAGAACTTGCTCACGACTTAGCTATGCAGATAGCTGCTACTTCCCCACAATTTCTCACTAGTGAAGAGATGCCGCCAGAAGCAGAAACAGACCCCCAAGCAGCTTGCCTTCTTAGCCAGCCCTTTATTAAAGAACCTACCAAGACGGTACAAGAAGTTATTGTTGAAACAATTACCAAAGTAGGTGAGAACATAAAAGTACGCAGATTCGCCAGATTCGAGCTTGGTGTCGATCACTGAGCCATGTTGGATGAATTACTCGCTGAACTGAACTCCAGAATGCAGAGGGCCGTAGATGGCTTAGCTAGAGAATTAGCTACCATCCGTGCCGGGCGTGCCACTACAGCTTTGCTTGACAACATCATGGTTGAATATCAGGGCACGTCTGTCCCGCTCTATCAACTTGCTACCATGTCTATACCTGAGGCTAATTTAATCATTATTCAACCCTGGGATCGCACATCGTTGCGTGACATTGAAAGAGCCATTCTCACAGCCAACGTCGGCCTTAACCCTGCGAATGATGGTAACTTAATTCGGGTGATCATCCCGCCTCTTAGCGAGGAGCGGCGCAAAGAGTTGGTCAAGGTAGTGTCTAGGAAAGTTGAGGAGCGGCGGATTGCCATACGCAATATAAGGAGAGATGGCATTGAGAAACTGAGAGAGATGGAGAAGAATAAAGAAATATCGCAAGATGAACTCAAAAACAATGCCAAGAAAATCGACCAGCTTACAGAGGCCTGTGTGGATAAGGTAAGTGAATTGGGACAGAGCAAGGAAAGGGAAATACAGGAAATATAATTTAACCCAAGAAAATCGCAGGATTTTCTTGAGTGGGTATAATTCGCCTCACCGGTATCCGGCAAAAAAGTCCGCACTAACTGTTAGGGGTGTTTGATAGCATTCAGTTGCCATCTCTCAGTCCTTCGCTATTTGTCATTCCGCCCTTGAACACTTCGTTCCCGCCCAGGGTAACATAAGAAATGACTCTAGTTTTGATGAAATTCATTTATTAGACCAGACACTAGCAAGCCTATAGCCGCTTAAAAACTGTTAAAATAGAGCTATGCTCAAGCACAGAGTTATCACTGCCGCTGTGGGCGTGCCCCTCGTTATTCTTGCCATCTGGTTTGGTGCCCCTTGGTTTAGTCTTCTCATAGCCGCAGCGGCATTAGCCGGCACCTACGAGTTCTACCACATGGCCAATTTTGACAGGCGTGAGCCTCTGATTTATTTGGGTTTACTATGGGCGCTGGCACTCGTCTTAAGCCCTCACTATCCTTACAAGAGCCCTGATGTTTTACCAATAGTTATTACCGCCACTATGTTGATTTCCTTGATTTGTCTGTTATGCCGCTCATCAAAAGAAGGCGCATTTCGCAACTGGGCATGGACCATAGTCGGTGCACTCTATGTGGGTTGGATGCTCAGCTACTGGCTGAGTTTGCGCGGTTTAGAGGACGGCCGAAATTGGGTTTACCTGGCCATGCTGACTACATTTGCCAACGATACAGGCGCTTTTTTTATTGGGAGGGCAATGGGTAAACATAGGCTGGCTCCTGCGATAAGCGCAGCTAAAACTTGGGAAGGAGCGATAGGAGGCTTAATAAGCGCCATCCTGGGCGCTGTGGTAATAGCGACGGTTCTTAACCTCATTTCTCCTTTTACTTTTGGATATTGGCAAATTATACTCCTTGGCTTTCTCGTTGGCTTCTTTGCCCAGCTTGGCGATTTGATTGAATCCTTGCTCAAGCGCAATATGGGGGTAAAAGAATCAGGTAATTTGCTACCGGGGCATGGTGGTATCCTTGACCGATTCGATAGCCTCATCTTTGTCGGGGCAGTGGTATACTATTACGTAATATGGGTGGTGTGAAAAAGATAGCTATCCTGGGCTCAACAGGCTCCATCGGGCGGCAGGCTCTAGATGTAATCCGTGCCCTGCCTGACGAATTAAAAGTAATAGCTCTGACAGGGAACAAAAATCTTGAGCTCCTGGAAAGACAAATTAGTGAATTTCAGCCCAAAATGTTTTGTTCCTCGGTTAAGCCTGACATTAGTTACGGCGGGGAATTTTTGTCCGCAGAAGAAATAGCCAGTCACCCCGAGGTCGACTTCGTTATAGTGGCCACTGCGGGTAAGGCAGGACTAAGCCCTACTTTGGCGGCTTTACAGGCAGGCAAGACGGTTGCCCTGGCTAGCAAGGAGGTAGTGGTGATGGCCGGTGAAATTATTGTTCGTGAAGCCGGCCTTCATCAAGCTCAAATCCTGCCTATTGATAGTGAGCATAGTGCCATCTGGCAATGTTTGCAGGGGGAAGAAAATAAACCGCAGAGGCTTTTTCTCACTGCCTCTGGTGGGCCTTTTTACCACTATTCACAGTCACAATTGGCTGAGGTAACTCCGGAGCAAGCTCTTCAGCACCCCGTATGGAAGATGGGAAAGAAGGTAACCATAGATTCAGCAACCCTTATGAATAAAGGATTAGAGGTTATCGAAGCTCATTGGCTCTTCTCTTTCCCCTTTGATAGTATTGAAATATTAATTCATCCCCAGTCTATCGTTCATTCCATGGTGGAGTTCATGGACGGTTCCTTGAAAGCCCAGCTTAGCTCGCCTGATATGAGACTGCCCATTCAATATGCTCTTTCTTATCCCCGTAGGTGGTCTAATCCAGAACTACCCCGCCTTGATTGGGATAAAATCAACTCTCTGAACTTTGAGCCTGTAGACTATGAGAAATTTCCCTGCCTCAAACTGGCAATGGATGCTGGCAAATCAGGAGGAACTTACCCGGCGGTGCTTTGCGCCGCGGATGAGGTGGCTGTAGAGCTTTTTCTCAGCCATAGAATAAGTTTTACCGATATAGCCAAAATTGTGCAAAAAACGCTGGAGCAACATCAGAATATCCCCCAGCCATCGCTAGAGGAAATACTGGCTGCTGACGATTGGGCAAGGGAATACGCTGCACACTTTTCCCTTGGTCACTCCCCGGAGCCTGACCGACGAGGCAATTCTGGGATAGAGAGATAAGAGATGAGCGTTGCTGTAATCATTATTCTTTTCATAGTAGCTCTATTCGTGGCAATGTGTCTTCACGAATTGGGGCACTTCATCGCCGCTAGGCGTGCCGGAGTGAAGGTGGAAGAGTTCGGCATAGGTATTCCTCCACGACTTTTTGGTATTAAACGGGGCGAGACAATATACTCGGTTAATGCCATACCTCTGGGAGCTTTTGTTAAGGCTGCTGGGGAAAATGACCCCACAGTACCCCGGAGCCTGGCTGGCAAAGGACCCTGGACCAGGTTAGGAATCTATTCTGCCGGTCCGCTGGTCAACATCTTTCTGGCCTTTGTTCTCCTCAGTGCTTTCCTGGCGCTACCCTATTCTGTCATTGCCGGCGATGGACTCATGGTGCATTCTGTAGTGGAGAATTCTCCTGCGGATGAAGCAGGCATCGAGTCCGGGGATATAATTCTGGAGGTAGATGGACAACCTGTTCATAGGAGAGGGGACGTGCAGGATATAGTAAATTCAGCTGAAGAAGGGGCAGAAATAACTCTGCTTCTGCTGAGGAACGGGCAAGAAGAGGAAATCAACTTGAAGCCAGAACTCGACCCAGAATCGCAGCTGCTAAAAATCGGCGCCTGGCTTTGGTGGGATATTGTGAGTCGAGTGGATGAAGACTCGCCGGCTTATGAAGCTGGTATTAGAGCCGGGGATACCATTGTGAGCATCAATGGACAGCCTGTATACAATGATGAGAGTATATCCAGTGTCTTGCATTCCGTTGAGGAAGGTGAAGAAATAAAGCTGGTTTTGCTCCGAGACGGGAAAGAGACTTCACTCTCTTTGACCAATGTCGGCTACGAAACCCTACCCGGTGTAGAGCTACGATGGGTAGATGGGATTCGTACCGAACAAGAGCGACTTCCTGTGTGGAGGGCAGTCTATTTGGGAGCTAGGGATATCATTTATATGCCTGTGCTCATAATAAAGGCTATCCCGCTAATCATAAAATCTCCCGATCTAGCTTTGGTTGGGCCGATAGGGGCTGCTCAGTTAACGGTGGAAGCAGTGCGCTCTTCCGGCTTCAGCAACATACTATTTATGGCCAGTATAATCAGCCTGGGCATCGGTATATTCAATCTCCTCCCTATCCCTCCTCTAGATGGAGGAGGGATGCTGGTGGCGTTCATTGAAGGATGTAGGCGCGGGAAGCGTCTTTCTCTTCGGACAATGCGCCTGGCCTACACCATCGGCACTGCTTTTTTAATTACAATTGTGATTTTAGTAACCTTTCTAGATATCCAGCGTCTGATTAGTGGCGGGACCTTTTTATGACACGTCGAATCTCTAAACCCTTGAGAATTGGCAAGGTGACCATTGGCGGCGATGCCCCCATCGTGGTGCAGTCCATGACCAAGACCGATACCCGTGATATCCCTGCCACTATAAACCAGATTAAGGAATTAGAGGATTGCGGCTGTGAAATTGTGCGAGTGGCAGTCCCAGACAAAGAAGCGGCTGAAAGCACAGCAGCTATAAAAAGGAGCGTTTCATTACCTATTATTGCTGATATACATTTTGACTACCGCTTGGCTTTGGCTGCGCTACAAGCCGGCGTTGACGGACTCCGCCTCAACCCCGGCAACATAGGAGACAAAGGGCAGATTGCCAGGGTGGTAGCTACTGCTAAAGAAAGAGAGGTGCCTATCCGTATTGGAGTGAATGCTGGCAGTTTACCTGCCAATTTTCAGCCTGATGCTCCACCGGTTGAACGCATGGTCAACATGGCATTAGAACAGATAAGGCTCATGGAAAGTTTAGACTTTAATTTAATCAAAGTTTCTCTCAAAGCCTTTGATGTTCCCACTACCATTCAGGCTTATCAAATGATTGCCGATAAAATGCCCTATCCACTACATCTGGGCGTCACTGAGGCCGGGCTTCCCCGGACGGGAGCCATACGCAGCGCCATAGGCATCGGCATACTTCTCTACCAGGGAATTGGGGACACCATACGCGTTTCCCTCAGCGCGCATCCCTGTGAAGAGGTATTTGTGGCTTACGAAATTCTAAAAAGCTTGGGACTTCGTCAGCGGGGTCCAACTCTAGTGAGCTGCCCTTCCTGCGGCCGGGCTGAAGTTGATATCATTGCCCTGGCTGAGGCAGTGAATAAGCGTCTGGCAAAAATAAGCAAGCCTATTAAAGTGGCAGTTATGGGCTGTGTAGTCAACGGTCCTGGCGAGGCTAAGGATGCTGATGTCGGCATTGCCTGCGGCAAAGGGAAAGGTGCTATATTTAGAAAGGGGGAGGTAGTGGGCACAGCGAGCGAGGATAATCTAGTAGAAGCCTTAATGGCAGAAATCAACTCTGTCGATAGGAGAAGATTAGAGTAAAGGTAAAAACAATGCGTTTTTCTAAGCTTTTCGGCAAGACATTACGGCAGGCGCCCGCAGAAGCTGAGAGCGTAAGCCATCAGCTACTGCTTCGAGCGGGTATGATTGCCCAGGAGGCTGCCGGAATTTACTCTTACTTGCCTATGGGATGGCGAGTGCTCAAAAAGATAGAAAATGTAATCAGAGAAGAAATGGATAAGGCTGGCGGGCAGGAACTGATGCTGCCTGTGTTGCAGCCCTTTGAATTATGGCAGCAATCAGGCAGGTATGTTTCCTTTGGCAAATCTCTATTCACTTTGACCGACCGCAAAGAGCATACACTGGCTCTGGGACCCACCCATGAAGAGGTTATTACCGACCTTGTCCACCGCTACGTGCAAAGCTACCGGGAGCTTCCCTTGCTCCTCTATCAAATACAGGTAAAACTTCGCGATGAGCCTCGACCTCGCGGTGGCTTATTGAGAGTTCGCGAGTTTATCATGAAAGACCTTTACAGCTTTGATGCCAACGAGGCTGGTCTGGATGAAAGTTACCAGAGTATGTGCCAAGCCTATAAAAATATCTATGCCCGCCTTGGCTTGCCAACGTTGGTGGTAGAGGCTGATAGTGGCGCCATAGGGGGCAAGGAATCCCACGAGTTCATGGTTCTCACTGAAGGCGGTGAAGACGAAATTATTCGTTGCTCTAATTGTGGCTATGCCGCCAATGCAGAGAAGGCTCAATTTGCGAAAAAGAAGAGCAATGCTGAAGCCCCGCTTTCTTTGGAGGAGATAGCCACGCCGGGGACGAAAGCCATAGAGGAGGTAGCTGGCTTTGTTGGTGTGCCGACAAGTCAAACGCTTAAATCGGTGTTTTATTATGCCGACGGAGAATTTATCTTCGTTATCATTCGGGGCGATCTGGAAGTCAATGAAACGAAGCTAAGAAATGCTTTAAAATGCTCTGAGCTTCGCTTAGCTACGGAAGGCGAGGTAAATGAAGCTGGACTTGTAGCCGGTTTTGCCTCACCCATAGGTGTAAAGGGAGTCAAAGTCGTGGCTGATGATTCCATAACCTCAGGCTCCAGCTTCATTGCTGGCGCTAATAAGCCGGGGTATCACTTCAGGAATGCCAATTATCCCAGGGATTTTAAGGTTGACCTAATGGCTGATATCGCCCTGGCGCAGCCTGGAGATAACTGTCCCAAGTGTGGTGGTGAATTATCTTCGGCTCGGGGCATTGAGGTGGGGCATGTATTTAAGTTGGGCACCTTCATCAGTGAGAGATTCGGAGCATCCTTCTTAGACAATGATGGCGCTTCCCGACCTATTGTCATGGGCTGCTATGGCATCGGACTGGGGCGATTGCTGGCAGCTATAGTAGAACAAAGCCACGACGATAAAGGCATTATCTGGCCGCTCTCCGTAGCCCCTTATCAAGTCTATCTTTGTCCCCTATCGCTGGACAAGTCGTCAGTACTCCCTACGGCAGAGAGGATTTATCAAGAATTACAAAAAGCAGGTATTGAAGTGCTTTTCGATGACCGTGGCGACTCCCCCGGTGTTAAATTCAACGATGCTGACCTCCTGGGAATACCCTTACGCTTGACCTTATCCCCACGCACCTTGCAAAGCCAGAGCGTAGAGGCAAAATGGCGTACAGAAAAAGAAGCCCAACTTTTACCTTTAGATAATTTGGCGGTACAGGTGAAGAAGCTTCTAGATGAGGCTCTCAGGTCTCAATCCTGACTGACTTTAGCTCTCTGCTGTAGTCGAGCAGCAAGGCACATCAAAATGCCCCAAATATAAAGTAAGCTGTGGCTAGATATAAATATGGGTTTTTGCCTTTCCCTGGCTAACTCAGTCTCTTAAAGTAGCGCCCAGTTCTTGATGTAGCCTAGCGAGCATCTGTTCTTGAGTTCGGTCAACTTCCTCGTCGGTCAAGGTATAGCTGGGCGATTGGTAGACAATCCTTATGGCAAAAGATTTCTTACCCTCGGCTATTTGCTCACCTCGATAAAGGTCAAAGAGAGTCACCTTTGCCACTAACGGAAAGCTAAAGATTATGTTCTCCACTGTTCGGTAACTCACTTGCTCATCTATTACTAAAGCGATGTCCCGGGTTACGCTGGGAAACCGTGGGATAGGTTGGTATTCCTTTATCCGGGTAATCTTGGGCAATAGTTTCTCCAGGTCAATTTCTATAAGGCAAATATTGTTAGAAAGCTCAAAGGCTTGTGCTACCCTGGGATGCATATCTCCTACAATACCAACCCTGTCATCTTCAACGATTATGTTAGCCCCTCTTCCCGGGAATAGAATCTCATCATCGCCAATATCAAAACTCGATTTCAGCCCCAACTGGTTCAGGAGATTTTCTACTACCCCCTTGGCGTCAAAGAAATCGAGCGGCTCTTTATCAGCTTGCCAAGATAATTCTGCCCTTGCGCCGCTGAGCACGGCACACAGCATCTCCTTTTCTTCAGGCAAATCCTTGCCTCGCGGCAAGAATACCTTACCAATTTCAAAGAGCCTTACGCCTGCTTGTTCAAACTTTTGGTTATGTGACAACGTGGACAGAAGACCCGCCCGTAAACTGGTACGCAAGAATTCCTGCTCCCTCGTCATAGGGTTAGCTACCTTTAACGGCGGAATTTTCAACTCGAGCTTTGGGGAAAGCTTCTGCAACTTCTCCAGGCTGACTAAAGAATAAGTTAATATCTCCTGAAAGCCAAAACCGGTAAGAATACTACGTAATTTCTCCTTGAGATTGCTTTGCTGTGCCGACGGTGACAATCTTGATTTTTGCTGAGGCAAAGGAGAGCCAAGCCTGGTGATTGGGATTTTTTCATAACCAATGATGCGGACTACCTCTTCCACGAGGTCAGCAGAGCATTTAATGTCGCTGCGCCAGTAAGGCACAGACACCGAAATCTGCGAGCCTGAATTGGTCTCCTGGCACTCAAAGTCCAGGACTCTTAATACCTTAAGAATTCCATTAATGTTGACCTTCAAGCCTGAAAGGCGCTCCACCTCCCGGGCAGTAAGCAATATCGGCTTTGGTTTTGATTTCCCGGGATAAACATCAATTATGCCCTTGGCTGCTCTGCCGCCGGCTAGCTCCAGTAGCAGTTGAGTTGCCCGTTTCAATGGTAGTAGCGGAAGTTCGCTATTAAGCCCTTTGTCAAAGCGAATCGAGGCCTCGCTTTGAAGTTGAAGATGGCTACAGCCTCGACGAATGGTAGCCTGGTTAAAATTCGCCGACTCCAGGAGGATAGTGTCAGTTCTGTCCGTAACTTCGGAATCCAGACCACCCATGATTCCAGCAACAGCAACAGCTTCTTCTTTATCGGCAATAACCAATATGTCTGCGTTAAGAGCGCGCTCTGTTCCATCGATGATAGTTATGGTCTCACCATTTCCAGCTCTGCGAACGATAATTTGTCTACCCTTAAGCTTATGATAATCAAAGGCGTGAAGGGGCTGACCATATTCCAGCATCACATAATTAGTAATGTCAACCACGTTGTTAATGGGACGCATTCCGCAGCTATTCAGTCGCTGCTGTAGCCAGCTTGGAGAAGGGGTTATCTTGATTCCGGTAATCAGACTAGCGCAGTACCTGGGGCATAGGTCTGGCTCGGCTATGTCAACGGAGGCAAAAGAGTCTACCGGCTTTTCTAATTCTTCGTAATGAATTGGGGGCAAACGGAGTGGTTCACCAGTTAGGGCAGCAATTTCTCGAGCAATGCCAATTACAGATAAGCAATCCGGGCGGTTAGGTGTCACATCTAAGTCAAAAATCACATCGCCCAGATAAGCACCGAGAGGTGCCCCTATGGGTGCCTCCGGTGACAATACCAAAATGCCTTCGTGACTATCAGAAATCCCTAGTTCCTTCTCCGAGCAAACCATGCCCTCGGAAACGACGCCGCGAATTTTAGCCGGCTTTAACACTATAGCTTCTCCAGTGTGAGCATCTATAAGCCGGGCTCCTATATGGGCAAAAGTCACCCTCTGCCCAAGTCCGATATTTGGGGCACCACAAACCGTGGTGACTTGCTCAGTGCCGAGGTCAACTGTGGCTAGCTTAAGGCGGTCAGCATCAGGATGGGGATTTACTGCTATTACTTGCCCGATTACTACATTATCCCATGTGCCACCTATAATCTGTATACTTTTGACTTCCAGGCCAGACATGGTTAGCCGTTCAGCTAGTTCTTCGGGATCGAGTTTTATGTCAATATAATCCCTGAGCCATTTGAGGGAAACTTTCATGTTGTCACCTTAAAATTTAGAACTGCCTCAAAAACCTGAGGTCATTGCCATAAAAGAGGCGGATGTCATCAATACCATAGCGGAGCATAGGTATACGCTCAACTCCCAACCCGAAGGCAAAACCACTGTAAAGCTCAGGGTCGATATCAACGCGTGCCAGGACGTCGGGATGCACCATCCCCGCCCCCAGTATTTCAAGCCAGCCGCTGTAACCACACAGCCGGCAGCCAGCCCCATCGCAAGCTGAACATCCGATGGCTACCTCCACCCCGGGCTCCACAAAAGGAAAGTAATCGCAGCGAAAGCGCACTTTCCTTTCCTCACCAAAAAGGCAGCGGCAAAAGTCAAACAAAGTGCCTTTTAAATCACCCATGGTGATGCCCTTATCCACGGCCAAACCTTCAACTTGATAAAACATAGATTCGTGAGTAGCGTCGGTTGCTTCATATCTATAAGCTCGCCCCGGTACTATGGCTCTTATTGGCGGACGTTCCCTCTCCATCAATCTAATTTGCATTGGGGAGGTATGAGTGCGCAAAAGTCTAGCTTTCTCCCCCATATCTGCATCTATCCATAGGGTAGCAAACATATCTCGCGCCGGATGATGTTGAGGAATATTTAAGGCTTCAAAGTTGTAGTAATCCCACTCCACGTCGGGTCCCTCAATTACCTGGAAGCCCATATTTTTGAAAACATCGCAAATTTCGTTAAGTATTTGAGTGGTGGGGTGAAGTCGCCCTGTCGGGAGAGGCCGACCAGGCAAGGTAACATCTAATCTTTGTGATTCCAGAGGAGAGGCCAAAAGAGCTTCCTGTAGTAATTTTCCCTTCTCTTCCAGGCTTGACTCTAAAGCTCTCTTGATTTTGTTAGCTTGGGCACCCCCCTTTCTCCGTTCTTCCAGGGGCAAAGCGGCCAAGGAACGTAGAATTTGAGTTAAATTGCTCTTCTTACCCAGGTGGCGAATGCGCCATAACTCCAGCTCCCGAGGATTATTAACTTTGTTCAGCTCATCGAGAGCTTGTGCATGAAGGTCTTTGAGTTGTTCCAGCATTGACTACCAAGTGATGTTATCCTTGTTCAAAATTCCTGGAATTTTCAGGCATAATGTCATTACAAGCGGCGTGAGTTAGTCTCAGTTACCGAAGCTACTAATGTGGCAAAACCCTCAGGATCTTTAACCGCCATCTCAGCTAACATCTTGCGGTTGATTTCTACATTTGATTTTTTTAACTCGGCTATAAACTGACTGTAAGTAAGTCCTTTAGCCCGTGCCGCAGCATTAATGCGGGTAATCCATAGCTTTCTGAAGTCGCCTTTCCGCTCACGACGATGACGATAGGAATAATCTAAGGCATGAAGCATGGACTCATGAGCTGTTCTATAAAGATTGTGTCTGGCCGCCCGATGTCCCTTGGTCAGTTCAAGTACCTTTTTATGTCGTCTGTGGGTAACTTTTCCACTCCTGGCTCGTGGCAAGTTCTTCCTCCTTT
>Ga0315545_1002504_pt1 | contig 16540 bp, 15 predicted proteins | sample SalMarSW160210MG_FD_203096 | JGI IMG/M metagenome (GOLD analysis project Ga0315545, IMG submission 203096) | Salt marsh sediment microbial communities from the Plum Island Ecosystem LTER, Massachusetts, United States - Salt Marsh Sediment SW1602-10 ...
GTCCTCCTTTGTCATTTTTTTCAGAACACAGGATCATCTATTGTTTGTTCGGAAACCTCAATTCTAATTGTCGTCGACCCGCAATTTTAATTGTCGTTGAACCTTAAATATAATTGTCGTTCATCAATAGGTAGTATGCTTCTTTAGCATATCTTCTTAACTCACTATCCGGAAAACCTCTGTTCCAGACCATTCTGAAATAAACCCCTGTACCTCCAGGAGAAACAGTGCCTCTTATTTTAATTGAATCGTCAATATGTGATAGCATTAAATATCGTTTGGCAAGGGCATGATAACCAAGCTGTGAGCAGCATTCAGCAATCCAGACAAGAGGTGTTGCTTTTTGAACCCACTTCCCACTCGCATTCTGCGCTTTGATAAAATGATAATAAAAACCAAAATATAATTGGATAGCTTCGTGAAAACGCCCTTGATTTTTATAAAAGTTGCCGAGCCTTTCCCAACATAAATGAGCCTCAGAATCATCGACAAAATCTTCAACTTTAAATATTTCTGGCAATACTGCAGCAAATTGAGAAGCACCAGAGCGATCAATTAAAAGGTCCCAGAACTTTTCAGGAATTCTTTTTTCTATTAAATCCCAAGAAGTAGGATCAGCAAACGGATCATTTCCTGCAAATTGAGAAACTACTGTATTTTTAGTTTTATCAATCTTCATTATAACCTTTTGAAATATTATTCAAATAACGTTTAGTGTAACCTACCAGCCCAAACTAATGTGGGATTGACAGAGCCTCTTCTGGTCAGGTTGACACCTTGGTTAGGACTTTTTACTTTCCTAAAACCTGAGGTCTGGTGTCTCTATCAGAGTACATTCTTGTGAAAGAAGTAGCTGTTGCCTGTGCTAAGCAATAGGCTTTCCATAAGTATTTGGGTTCCCAATCTTTTCCACTGTATCGCTCATGAATATCTGGTAAAAAGTCATATTCTGGTAAAATTTTTCTCAACTCTTTCTTATCTGTAAGCTCAACTACTTTTTGACCAGCTTTTTTTAAATTATGGCCAATCTTATTTTTCAATTTATTCTCATTCCAACCTACTTTTTCAATAATTATTGCCTTGAGAAACATCTCAATTGACATTCTGCAACTTTCAACAGATTTTACTTCAGGTCGATTTTGCAATAACATAGCTATTGCACCAGTTAGCTCTTTATTTCCACTTCTTATGAAATTTATTGCAAGGCCTCCAAAGCGTCTGTCATGCAATAAATCATTAAAGCCGTATGCATAGTCTAAACAGTCTACCCACAATGATGTATAGTTCCATAACTCCATTCTATCCGCTTTTATTTGGGCTTTGAAATTTTCATGCATTGTCTCAAGCGCAGAAAAAGCGTGCAGCTCAACCTCTCCATAAATTATTGGAATGTAGACAGGCCAAAACACTGAGTCAAAGTAATATGCTCCTCTGTATAACGGCCCAATATAATTAGACCCTATTGTTGTATTCTTGTTGAACCAATTGAAAATAGCATCTGCGATTTCAGAAGGAATTAAAACAGAACAATTAAACTCTTTAGAAAATTCCTCAAGAGCCCTAAAAGGTCTTTGCCGTGGATGTACGTCTTGCTGGCGGAATTTTTTATTTATTTCTTGAAGCCAATTTTCTGTAGGTTTCAATTTTGAGTCCAGTGATTATATAATTCTGTTTATCATATAAATTTTAATGATATAAAAAGGGATTTTAAGTGTGATGTCTTCAAATTCCAACTGCCTTGAATATTTACAAATCTTTTGAATTATGGATATCATAACTGGTGGTTTTCAAATAGTTTTTTCCAGGAGAACAAGAAAAAAGTTGAAAACCAAATTACATTTCTGAGTAAGCTATAATCCAATAGACACCCCCAATATCTCACGTGCAGGGTTTGTTTTCCCTTAATCCCTAGCCACCTCAGTCACTACCTTAGCTCTACCAAGATCTTTGTTTTCGGGAAGAACGAAGAATTTCCTTTGACAGTCAGGGCAAATGACTGAAAATGCCTCTGCAAGTTTTTCTACGTATCCCGTGCGACCAACTAATGGCAAGCTGTATCCGCAGGAACAGAGCCATGCGGCATTGTTGCCGGTTGCGATAGCTATACCATCATCTTGGCCTATAAATCGGCATGGGATCTGTCGTTGCTCTTGCCCCATCTTATAGTATCCTTTTCGCCAACAATTGAATTCACTAGATGATGTAAGCTATCTGGTGAAGCGATTTGTTATGTTGCTCTCCGAGCCTTTCGAAATTCGATTTTCCTACTATCGTGGTTCAGGACCATGTCGTAGATTTTCATGTGTGCCATATCGAAGTCGATCAATTGGTGAATATCGTTTCTATCTTGCTCGTCCGTATTTTCGCCCAAAAAAACCTTGCTGAATGTTCTCGGATGTACATGATAATCGGAATAAAGTTGGTCACTGTATTTTTCGAATGCAATTACCCGCCATTCCTTTTCGTGAGCCCAGTGAAGTGTTTTGGTCAACTCCAAACACTCAAAGACTTCTTTATAATCAAATTCTATTTGGCCTGTAATCATTTTTACCCAATAGTCCAGTGATCCGATAGTGAGCGGGGCGTTGGAGTACTCGACTTCCTTTGCCACGAGGAGCGGGCTGTCGTAGATATCGACGCATTCAAGCTCTATTACTACACCTCTATAGTTTTTCGCGTAGCTCCACCACATTACGGGATTATCTTTTTCTGCCGCGACGGAAAGTATCCTCGAAAAACGTAATACTTCATCCCATTTCTCTTGTAGCTCCTTGAACGAGTCGGATTCGCCCAACTTGACCGGAAAAATTTCGTTTTCAAGGTCTTTTATAAAGGATTCTCTTTGGTTAGAGGTTAATGAAGATGAGTACTGGAGAAGCGCCTGTAGTTTTGGATTACGTAGAGAACTCGGCTTTTCAGTCTGGATTAGACAAATCAATTCTTCCAGAAAGGCATCGTTAACCTCCTTTCCACTAAAGGCGAATTTGAGTTTTCGAGCGACATCAAAAGGATCGTTAAACAGCAAGGGCGACGAGAAGCGTAGGGTCTTATTAATCAAGATTAGTTTTGCAACCTTCGCCGTAGTGTACTTATAGAAGAATCGTCTATTGTGTTTCCGATTTGGTGATATCAACAATACTTTAATCCTTTCTTTGATTTAGGTTTTTCCTAAACTAAAAATGCAAAACTTTGTGAAGGTTCTGCATATTGGTTCTCTGAGAAAGAATTACAACCATAAATTAGGGGGATTCTCATGAAGGGTTTCAAAAAGTATCTCCTATCAAAGAAAATTGTGCCAAAAAAATTTTGCCATTATTTCTATAAGTGCGGAATTACAGATATTATAACTGGTGGTTGTCAAAATAGGTTTCATTTTGGTCACCGTCAATGAGCTAGTGGTCGATTCAGATAATATGGTTGAAGTGGTGGAAAAATGGGCTTTTTAGGCCTGATTTTTATAAAAAATATAGCGAGTTGTTGTATATTACCGTCTCCTTTGTATCTTATTATAATGTGAAATTTTTATAAAAATTATGCCCTTTTTTTCAAAATTTCTTTTCGCTGCGACTCGTGGTCTATCCGAATTATTTTTGATGCTCTGGGCGGGTGAACCACTTTCTCCCGGGCGGCCAGTCTTTTTTCTATCTCCCGATCTTTAACCATCCCACGATGAGACGACCGTATATTTATGGTTAGTGTCGGTTATCATTTTTTCTTTCGTAACAGGCCGTGATAGTATTGGGTCAACTTTACAAATGTTTCGGGGTTCCCCCCTTTATCCGGGTGGTGCTTTAAGGCCATCTTGCGGTATAGACGGATAAAACATTTGAGATCCATCTTCTTTAACTTTTCCCAGCTTGTTTCAAAAAGTCTTGCGGCTTCCTCCATGTTCACTCGCACTTTTTTCGGCGGAAGGTAAGTACGGTGGCGATTCATGAATTCGTGAAGGTAATCCTGGAAAAGGGAACGCCGGGGAAATTCGTAATCGAAATACATGATCACATATTTGACCAGATAGTCTCTTAGCCTGTCGGACATCTCCGTGCCAGCCCAAAAATTCTTATCATCATTAAGCTGGCAAACGGCATCAATAAAAAATTCATCCATCTTGATTTGGTTTAAATCCTGTGGTCTTTGAGCGGCAATGGCATCGAGAAAAAAACGCTGAAGATCAAAAATGGTGTAGACATATGCTCTCAGTTCGTTCGGCTGAAGAATACGCTCCTGAACCAGAAAGTACTGCTCAATCTCATCACGTGATTTCCCGTGGAGCACTTTAAATAGCTTGAGCGACATTTTACTTAGGTTGCGTTGGTCTATTTGAGCAAATTTTAGATAATGGATACGGCGTTTGTCGAATATATGAACACTCGGATAGGTTTCCGGTGAATCTGTCTTAGATAAGCCGAAGGACCGATGAAACCCCCTTATTACCCGTTTTATTTCAGGATCCAAAAAATCCCAGAATATACGGTCCAATTCGTCCTGATCCGGATACAGTCCAAATTTTGCGAGGGTCTCTTCAATCGCTTCATTATAATAGTATCCGTGTCCACCGAGATAAATGATGTGTTTGGAGGGGTCGGTGCCAAGATCGAAAACATCCCGACTTTTTAAGTAGGAACCATCATGATAAGTGTCTCGAATATAATAATGTGTCTGATCTTTTTTTCTCATTCTTGCGAGATACATAATAATTATATCATAATGCATGTAACTATTCGGGACAAGGACTGTTTTAACAAACCATATAAATTGTCTAAATATGAAAGATCTCCAGAGAACAAGCAGGCTAAATATTCCCCACAACAGTTCTGATGATCATTTCCAGGCTGGGCAAGGCTTTTTTGGCCACGGCAATGATTTGTTCAAACGTCAGAGGAACAGGCGTATCCGGATCGTGAACATTGGTTATGGTCGACAGGCCGAGCACCTTCACTCCGGCATGGACTGCCGTAATAACTTCCTGTATGGTTGAGAAACCAACCGCATCGGCGCCGATGGTTTTTAGAAATCGTACTTCGGCCGGTGTTTCAAGTGATGGCCCCTCAAGTCCAACATAAGCCCCTTTCCGTAGATGGATACCGGCATTTTTGCCGGCCTTTTCCGCAAGCGCCGCAAGCTTTTGATCGTATGCATTGATCATATCCGGGAATCTGATTCCCCAGCTATCTTCATTAGGCCCGATCAAAGGATTTGCCCCTGTTAAATTAATATGATCTTCAATGATCATAATGTCACCGGCATTATATTTGGGATTAAGACCTCCGGCTGCATTGGTAAGTATCAATATCTTGACACCCAGCTCCTGCATAACCCGTATGGGGAAGGCCACTTCAATCGGCGAGTACCCCTCATAAAGATGGAAACGGCCCTGCATGGCAATAATCTGTTTGCCGTCCATGTCGCCGAAAAGAAGCCGACCCGGATGGCTTTCAACGGTTGAGGTTGGGAAATGGGGAATATGTTTATAGTCAAAGGATACGGATATGTTTAAAAATTCCGCACTTTCTCCATGGCCTGTTCCGGTCATAAGGCCTATTTGGGGAAACGTTGCAATACGAGCTCTTAAGAATTCAGCCGTTTCAACCGCTTTATCTTTATAATTTTTCATTAGTCAATCCACCTGAACGTAGACATTAATCCAATGTTTCGTTGCAGTCAATAAAACAAAATATCAAACTAGTGTCCATCCATAACTGAGGATTTTTGTTCAAGATCAAGGCATGTGAAAAAAATAACCACAGGCATATGTTTGATATTCTGAGGATTATTTTTTGAACATAACGCAGAGATTGGGCAAAAAGACCATTTATAGATGGACACAAGCTATAAAATCGCAAAGCGATGTTATGCAATCCCGCATGCAGGGCTACACCGCTCATAAAAGAAAATTCCCTATACTATAAATTTATTGACATGCTTTTTTACAGCCTATATTTATTTAAGTTTAGATATCAATAATATAGCAAATTAACATTTTCAAAATTACTGTCCTAAAAATTGCTCTTTATTTTATCAGGAGAATCAAACAATGTCTGAGGATATAATCGGATCGGTACTGGTTGTAGGCGGCGGGATTGCCGGAATGCAATCAGCTCTGGATTTAGCTGATTCCGGATTTTATGTTCATCTCGTGGAAAAGTCACCTGCCATCGGTGGTGTAATGTCACAACTGGACAAAACCTTTCCCACCAATGATTGCGCCATGTGAATTATTTCACCTAAACTGGTCGAGGTCGGCCGGCACATAAATATCGAACTTCACACTCTATCTGAAATTAAAGAAATATCCGGCGAAGCGGGTAACTTTAAGGTAGCCCTGAATAGCGCTGCAAGATATATAGATATTGGTAAATGCACAGGATGCGGAGATTGTGCCGAGGTTTGTCCTGTCAGCCTTCCGGATCTTTATGACGGGGGGCTTTGTGATCGGAAAGCTGTTTATAAACCATATGCACAGGCAATACCGGGAGCATATTCAGTAGATAAACGGGATCATTCACCCTGCACCATCGCTTGCCCGAACCATGTCAACGCTCATGGATACGTGGCCATGATTGCACAGGGGAAATATCAGGAAGCGCTTGAGATAATTACAAGGACTTTGCCCTTACCGGGTGTAATCGGCAGGATATGCCCCCATCCTTGTGAAGAAGCATGCCGCAGAAAAGAGGTCGATGAACCGATCTCCATCTGCGCCCTTAAACGTTTTGCGGCAGATCAGATTGATATTGACAAATTGCCTCTTCCGGAAATAACGGCCAGGGATGAAAAGGTTGCCATCATTGGTGCCGGTCCTGCTGGTCTGACGGCAGCATATTTTTTGGCAAAGGATGGTTTCAAGGTTACAATTTTTGAGGCCCTTCCCGTAGCAGGGGGGATGCTCAGAGTGGGGATTCCGGACTACAGGCTCCCACCGGAGGTGCTTGAAAAAGAAATAAAGTGGATCACCCGGCTCGGGGTCGAGATTAAATTCGATACCGCTCTTGGGCGAGACATAACCATTGACGGTCTGATGGACGACGGATACAAGTCGGTCTATCTTGCTATCGGCTGCCACGCCGACATGAAGCTTAATATTCCGAATGAAGATGCCAAAGGTGTTATTCCCGGCGTTAAATTTTTAAGGGATTCGGCACTTTATGACATTAAGAAGTTAGAGGGTAGAGTTGTAATCATTGGTGGTGGCGATGTGGCGATTGATGCTGCAAGATCCGCTCTTCGATTAGGCACAGATAAAGTAAGCATCCTTTACAGGCGCACCCAAACAGAGATGCCTGCCCGGGATGAGGAGATTGAAGATGCTCTTGAAGAAGGGGTTGATATTCAGTTCCTGGTGGCACCTGTGGAGGTGGTTGAAAAAGAGGGAAGAGCGGTCGGTTTGAAATGCATTAAAATGGAATTAGGCGATCCCGATGCATCGGGCCGACGTCGCCCTGTTCCTGTTAAGGGTAGTGAATTTGTTGTTGATACGGATATCATAATACCTGCCATCGGTCAAAGAACCGACACGTCTTTTCTTGAAAGAGCGACGGGTGTTGAATTAGACAGATGGCATAACATACAGATCGATCCCTTAACCTTCGAAACCACAAGAAAGGGGGTATTCGCAGGCGGTGATGCACAGACCGGCCCATCCATTGCGATTAAAGCTGTTGCCGCCGGGCGAGAGGCTGCTATCTCCATATTAAGATATCTGAATACCGAGGACTTGAAAGAGGGACGAGAACCTCTTGAGGTTCCCCAGGAAAACTTCAATCCGTTCAGTAAAGATATCGAAAAGGTCAAAAGGTCCAGAATGCCCAGGATATCCATGGAAGAGAGGAAGAAGAGTTTTACTGAAGTTGAACTGGGTCTACGCGAAAACCAGGCGGTTATTGAGGCTGAAAAATGCCTTAACTGCATGGTATGCTGTGAATGTTTCGAATGTATCAAAGCTTGCGAGGCCGAGGCTCTTACTCTCAAAACCCATGCTCAACAGGATGAAACAGTTGAGGTAAATGTCGGTTCAATCATACTTGCCTCTGGTGCTAAACCTTATGATCCGTCTAAGTACGACACCTTTAACTATGCAAAACATCCAAACGTCGTAACTTCCATGGAGTTTGAGAGGATTTTATCGGCCTCCGGGCCTTACGGCGGTCATCTGGTTCGACCTTCAGACAAGAAAGAGCCGAAAAAGATTGCCTGGCTGCAATGCATAGGATCCAGGGATGTACACCTGGGTGCCAACGGACACTGCTCCGGGGTTTGCTGTACCTATGCCATCAAGGAAGCCATGCTGGCCAAGGAACACAGCCATGGGGATCTGGATGCGGCTATTTTTTATATAGATATTCGCACCTACGGAAAAGACTTTGAGAGATATTATATTCGCGCCAAAGATGATCTGGGGGTGAGATTCATCAAGTCGAGAATTACCAACATTGTCCCGGCAGAAGAAACAGGGATGCAGCTTATCCGTTATGTTGACGAGATCGGAAAGAGTGTTGAAGAGGAATTCGATATGGTGGTTCTGTCTGTAGGCCTGACGGTATCCATGGAAATAGCGGAAAAGGCCGGAAAATGGGGCATTGATCTGGATCATTACAACTTTGCCCGCACAAGCAGCTTTGAACCTGTTAAGACTTCCAGGCCCGGAATTTTTGTTTGCGGAGCTTTTCAGGCGCCCAAGGATATTCCGTCTTCCGTTATAGATTCCAGCGCTGCTGCGGGTGTGGCCGGAAGCATGTTAGCCGGGTCACGATGGTCCCTCACAAAGACAAGACATATTCCGGAGGAGATGGATGTGCGCGGGGAACCGCCTCGAATCGGTGTTTTTGTCTGCCGTTGCGGAACCAATATAGCAGGGATAGTAAATATCGATGATGTGGTGGAGTATTCAAAAAATCAACCCGGAGTTGTCCATGTGGAGGACAATCTGTTCAGTTGCTCACAGGACACCCAGGACAAAATTACCGAGGTCATAAAGGAACATCGGTTGAACCGGGTGGTTGTGGCAGCCTGTACGCCGAAAACACATGAACCTCTTTTTCAGGAGACTTTAATCAATGCCGGAGTCAATAAATATCTGTTTGAGATGGCAAACATTCGGAATCAGTGCTCCTGGGTACATCAAGATGATCCTGGAAAAGCCACGGAGAAGTCAAAAGATATAGTCAAAATGGCCATTGCCAAGGCCCGTCTTTTTGAGCCCCTGTCAGAATCTACCATGGAGATTAATCAGTCGGTTCTTGTTATCGGGGGCGGTGTTGCAGGGATGGCTACAGCCCAAAATATGGCGGAGCAGGGATATAAAACCTTTCTGATCGAAAAGAGAGACTCCCTCGGCGGGCAGGCACGGCATCTCCATGAAACCTGGCGAGGTGAGGATATTCAAAAGTATTTAACCACGTTAATCGATGCGGTCCGGACCGATCAGAATATAGAGGTTTTTCTGAATTCGCAGATCACACAGGTTGACGGTTTTGTGGGGAAATTCAAAACAACAATCAAAAACGACAAAGAAAGCAGAGTTCTTGAGCATGGTGTCACTATCATCGCTTCCGGTGCTTCAGAGTTAAAGCCTGACCTGTATTTATACGGCAAGGATTCCCGTGTTGTGACCGGTCTGGAACTACAGCAGCGATTTGTTGATAACGATCAGGAATTAGCTCGACTCAATACCGCTGTATTTATCCAATGCGTCGGTTCACGTATCAAAGAAAGGCCTTACTGTTCCAAAGTTTGCTGCACCCAGTCCATCAAAAGCGCAGTGAAACTAAAAGAGATCAACCCCAACATGGACGTTTTTATTCTGTACAGGGATTTGCGCCCTTATGGGCTGCGTGAAGATCTTTACCGGGAGGCGCGTTCTAAAGGGATTGTTTTTATCCGCTACGATTCTAGCAAGAACTTAACCGTAGACGTCGACCGGAATTACCTAAAAGTAACCTTTGCAGACAGGGTGCTCAGGCGGATAATGGAAATCAGGCCCAACCTTTTAATCCTGGCTTCCGCCATTGTTACGGAGACCGACAACACATTAACCCGGTTTTATAAAGTTCCCCGGAATGCCGACGGTTTTTTTGCCGAAGCCCATGTAAAGCTCAGACCGGTCGATTTTGCTACGGACGGTGTTTTTGTGTGTGGTCTGGCACACGCACCCAAACCGATAGATGAATCTATTGTTCAGGGAAAAGCCGCCGCCTCTCGTGCGGTAACACTTCTTGCCAGGAAGACTTATCAGACCAGCGGTACTGTTGCGGAAACCAACCCCTTAATTTGCAGTTCCTGTGGCGTATGTGTTTCCGTATGTCCGTATTCAGCACCTTCTTTTATACCTGAAGACGACCGTTTTTTTCCAGGCAGAGCACAAATCAATCCTGTCCTTTGCAAAGGCTGCGGGCTATGTGTAGCATCCTGCAGGTCAGGCGCGATCCATCTTAAAGGATTCGATAATGATCAGATTTTTGCGCAGATTTTTGCATTGAATGAAGCAGTATAAAAGCGTTAGGCGCTAGGAGATTTTCAGTATGTCAGATTGGGAACCCAAGATTATCAGTTTTTTGTGTAACTGGTGTAGTTACGGTGCTGCGGATCTGGCGGGTGTGAGCCGAATGGAATATCCGCCAAGCATCCGAGTTATTCGCATTCCGTGTACCGGCCGCATGAGTGCCAAGTTTATTTTAGCGGCTTTCAGGCAGGGAGCAGACGGAGTCTGGGTGTCCGGGTGACATCCCGGCGAATGCTATTACCTGGAAGGTAATTACTATGCACGCAGAAAGTTTGCTTTATTTAACAACTTTATTGAATATATGGGGATCGAACCCGGCCGCCTGCATTTTTCATGGATCTCATCTGCTGAATCAACCAAATTCGTTGATGTGGTTAATGAGGTCACCGCAGCGGTCAAGGCTCTGGGACCCAATAAAAACTTTCTAAAAACAGAAGCCAAGGTGGCTTAACATGTTAGCGTATATCGACAAAATAAAGGAAATATCACGTCGGCTTTTACAAGAGGGCAAAGTTGATATGGTCATCGGCTTCCGCAAGGGGACCGTGCCCATGATGAATGAACCCTGTTTTGTAAAAACGCCTGAAGATGTTGACAACTTGGTGTGGGACAGCAACTGCGGAATCAATCTTGCAAACTACCTCACAAACAGAAAGGAAAAAATTGGTATTGTTGCCAAGGGATGCGATTCTCGAAACATTGTCACCCATATTATTGAAAACAAGATTAAACGGGATCAGCTCGTTATTATCGGCGTGCCGTGCAAAGGAATGATTGACCGGCACAAGATCGAAGCAATGTTTGAAACTGAGATAGAAAATGTGATCGAGGTTGATGACAAAATCAATATAAAAGGCGAGGGGTTTGAAAAAACCTTGGATAAAAAAGATGTGCTGCAGGACAATTGTGCATTGTGCATTCACCGCAACCCGGTAATACATGATGAACTTGTTGGAGATCTTGTCGAGGAGCAAAAGGATGTAGACAGATATGAGGATGTCCGCAAAATTGAATCCATGTCCCCGGAAGAAAAATGGAGATATTTTGATGACCTCCTTTCGGCCTGTATTCGCTGTTATGCTTGTAGAAATGCATGTCCCCTTTGCTACTGCCCGACATGCTTTGTGGATGAATCACGGCCCCAGTGGGTCGGAAAGAGCATAGATCCCATAGATACCCGAACATTCCATTTCTTAAGGGCCTATCATTGTGCCGGCCGGTGTACCGACTGCGGTTCATGTGAGCGGGCCTGTCCCATGGGAATAAAAGTTCGTATGTTTACAAAAAAACTGGAAAAAGATTGTCTGGAACTCTTCGACTGGGAAGCCGGCATGACATTGGAAAAGCGGCCGCCTCTTGACACTTACCGACCTGACGATCCGGATGATTTTATAAAATAGTAAGTGGTTAATGAATATTTAAAAACTTGATACAGGGTTATATTATGAAAGTCATAACAATTCATAAGGAAGATTGGGCTGGAGGACTTGAGCGTTTATATGATTCTTTTCGATTATTCGGTCCGGTTAAGCAAGATGAATTTCATAATTTTCGGGAACTTGTCAAAGGAGAGTTACCGGATCTGAATTTATTAAATACCCGGCTTTCGGCAAAATCAATCATCTATCCCCAGTCTGAAAAGATGTTCGAATTCACTCTGGATGAAAACCGGGATGATCATCATATTTTAAAAGAAATCCATAAGGATTATTCCCCTCGAGCGGTTATCGGTATCAGGCCCTGTGATGTCAGGGCCTTTCTTCTGGTAAAAGCAAACTTTGACACACCCGAATATAAAGACCCTTACTGGATAAAATCTTATGAATCAACCACCTTCGTCGGATATGCGTGCAACACCCCTTGCAGTACCTGCTTTTGCACAACAGCCGGCTGTGGACCGTTTCATGAACAAGGACTCGACCTGCTTCTTGTTGATGCAGGGGATCATTATTTCGCCAAGATCATTACCGAAAAGGGAGAAAACTTTTTAACCGCCGCCGGCTGGAGTTCAGAAGCGGATTCAGATACTGCATGCGATAAGATCGAAACCATGAGGCAGGCGGCAGAGGCAAAAATAACAACCCGGATTGCAACAGACAAATTAAAGGATAAAAACACAACAGAACTTTTTGAAGCACCTTTCTGGGAAGATGTGGCTTTTGCCTGTATAAACTGTGGAACCTGCACATATTTGTGTCCCACATGCTGGTGTTTTGATATTCAGGATGAAACCTTTGGACTTTCCGGGATACGGATGCGCAACTGGGATAGCTGTATGTATCCGCTATTCACTCTTCACGGATCAGGTCATAATCCCAGAGATACCAAGATGCAACGGATTCGCCAGCGGTTTATGCACAAGCTTAAGTATTACGTGGATAAATATGAAGACGGTATTCAATGTGTGGGCTGCGGTCGATGCATTCGTCACTGTCCGGTTAATATCGATATACGCAAGGTTTGCGACTTGATGAACGGCTTTGAAACTTAGTCCTTGGATTCATAACCCGGCTTCCAACGAGCTTCAAGTATGATTAAATTTTATACTGGAAACGACAATATATTTAACCTAACATGTTATAAATACTCAATAAACAATCGTAAATCGTCAATCCTCAAGGGGGGTTACAAAAGTGCAAAATCCGTATTTGCCTTATCCGGTTCGCATCGACGAAATAATAACTGAAACTGAAGATAAAAATCTTAAAACATTCAAGTTCGTCTTTTTAAACCCGGATGACCAAGAAAAATTCACATACAGCGCCGGCCAGTTTGCCGAACTTTCCGTGGCCGGAAAGGGAGAAATCCCCATAGGAATTGCGTCATCCCCCACGGAAAAAGGGTTTTTAATGTTCACCATAAACAAGGTGGGCCTGGTAACATCCTATATTCACGCCATGAAGGTCGGCGACATTATGGGGATCCGTGGCCCGCTGGGGAACTGGTACCCCTGGGATATCATGGAAGGAAAAAATGTTGTGATTATCGGAGGCGGTTTTGCCTTTACAACACTTCGGTCATCAATCATATACATGCTCGATCCGGATAACCGACCAAAATTTAAAGACATACATGTTATATACGGCGCCCGTACACCGGGCATGCTTCTTTATAGGAATGAACTGGCCGAATGGGAAAAGCGTGATGATATTAACATGCACATTACCGTGGATGCCACAGATGATCCGGACTGGAAATATAATATCGGCTTTGTACCGACCATTACCGATCAGAAAGCACCGCCGGGTAACGAAGAGACTTATGCCATTATTTGCGGGCCGCCGATTATGATCAAGTTTACCCAGCCGGTTTTAGACAAACTCGGTTATGTTTATGATAATATTATTATGTCCCTTGAAATGCGCATGAAATGCGGTATCGGGATATGTGGCCGGTGCAACATCGGCAAAGAATATGTTTGCAAGGACGGTCCTGTCTTTACACTGTCCCAGCTCAATAGTATGCCGAAAGAGTACTAGTAACGCTTCGAGAGTGATATTATGGCAACCGAAAAAGGTATTGTAATTAAGATCGATTCCACGACAGCATGGGTAAAAACCACGAAAACCCATGCCTGTGAAGGGTGTGCTGCACGGGGTTACTGTAATGTCATGGGTGGGGGCAATGAAATGGAAGTGGAAGCGATTAATTATGCCGGGGCAAAGGTTGGTGAAAAGGTCGTGATTAGCTTTGAAACATCCCCGTTGTTAAAAGCTACTTTTATGCTTTATGTGTTGCCGGTTCTGTTCTTAATGGCGGGCGCCTTTATCGGCAATAAAATGGCGCCTTTTTTTAATTTCGATGCATCAGCATTGTCGGTAATTACCGGTTTTCTGTTTTTCGGGCTCATCATTATGTTCGTCAAGTCAAAGGGAAACCAGATGGCCAAAAAGGACGAATATCGGCCGAAAGTTATAAAAATCCTAAAGGAGCTGTAGCGTTTGATTCAAACTTTAGGCCGTGTTGGGGTCCTTCGACCCCTGAAGATTGGGAACAGATTCTTTTTTGTCTTCTTTTTGGGCTTCCTTAAAGACAAGGGCGCCCACCGGACAGATATCAATACAGGCATTGCATTTTTCGCACTCAAGTGTTGACAGATCCGTTACCCCGTAAAAACTTATTACCGTATCAAACCCTCGTTTTGAAAAGGTCAGAGCAGATTGGCCGTTCTTTTCACGGCATACATGAACACATTTGCCGCACAACACACATCGATTCGGATAATAATCCAAAAAAGGATGGCTCCGGTCTATCTCTATTTCCCTGAGGTGTCTCTCCAGGCCTTTGGGCTTCAATCCCACCTTTAAGAATTTTGCCATTTTCTGCAATTCGCACTTTTTATTGGCCGGACAATTCTTACAGTCTACATGGTGAACCGACAAAAGAAGTCGAAGAGCGGTTCGTTGCAATTGCCTTACCGCAGGGGTGTCTGTTTTAACAACCATGTCATCTTTGACAGTAACTGTACATGAAGGTACCGGTTGTCTTTCACCCTCAATTTCAACAAAGCACATCCGGCACGACACCGAAGGGGGATCAATTACTTCCAGGTAGCAGAGGTTGGGAATATAGATTTCGTTATCAAGACAGGCCTTAAGCAGGACTGTCCCTTGTTTCGCTTCAATTTCTTTATTATCCACCAGGAATTTCGGCATAAGTTTTAGTCCTCTTCCTTTTTTTCCGGCGGCTTCTCTATATGGGGAACCAGGTGCGGAGGGGATACCTTTCTAACCGCATCATATTCCGGTGGACATACGACCATGCACTCACCGCATTTTACACAAAGCTCCTGGTCAACCCCCTTTTTTCGATTGCTCGTGGTAAATACAGCCTCCACCGGACAGCAGGTGGCACAGGCATCACACCCGCGTGCGCACAGGTCCAAATCAAAATAAAAGGCGATCATGGGACGGCACATCAGGGCCGGACACCGCTTTTCATATATATGGGCTTCGTATTCCTCCCTGAAATATTTAATTGAAGTCAGTACCGGATTGGGGGCGGTTTTACCCAACCCGCAAAGGGACCCGGCTTTTATATCTTTACTCAACGTCTCCAGCAGTTCAATGTCGCCGTCTTCACCTTGGCCCCTTGTTAACCGCTCCAGTATTTTGAGGAGATGGTAGGTCCCGATTCTGCAAAATGTGCATTTCCCGCAGGATTCGTTTTGGGTGAAATCAAGAAAATAGCGGGACACCTCCACCATGCAGGTATCTTCATCCATGACCACCATGCCACCGGATCCCATCATTGCCCCGGCTTCTGTTAAAGAATCAAAATCGATGGGGGTATCCAGAAAATCCTCATTCAGACAACCCCCGGACGGTCCCCCGATCTGAACGGCCTTGAATTTTTTGTTATTCGGAATACCACCGCATATATCGAAAATAAGAGTCCGCAAAGACACGCCCATGGGTATTTCTACCAAACCCGCGTGAACCACATTTCCAACCACGGAGAAAATAGCGGTACCCGGAGTGCTTTCGGTACCGATTTCTCTATACCAGTCCGCACCGTGATCCAGAATAGGAGGAACCGAGGCCAGGGTTTTTACATTGTTAATTACCGTGGGCGTGTTCCACAGACCTTTTTGAACCGGATACGGGGGACGGTGCCGGGGCATACCTCTATACCCCTCAATGGATCGGATCAGGGCCGTTTCCTCACCACAGACAAACGCCCCGGATCCCCGAAACACATCCATCTCCAGATCAAAGGAGCTTCCCAAAACCGATTTTCCCAAAAGACCCAGTTCTGTTGCCTGCCGGATCGCTTTTGTGACGATGTTGACCGCAAGCGGATATTCCGCCCTCACATAAATGATCGCTTTTTTTGCTCCCACCGCATACGCGCAAATGGCCATGCCTTCGATGACCTGGTGCGGATTGCTTTCCAGGATGGTTCGGTCCATATACGCGCCGGGGTCGCCTTCGTCTGCGTTGCAGATCACTATTTTTTCTTGTTCTCCCGCATTTTTCGCCAGTTCCCATTTTCTGCCCGTGGGAAATCCGGCACCGCCTCTTCCTCTCAAACCGGAATTCT
>Ga0315545_1002506_pt1 | contig 16539 bp, 9 predicted proteins | sample SalMarSW160210MG_FD_203096 | JGI IMG/M metagenome (GOLD analysis project Ga0315545, IMG submission 203096) | Salt marsh sediment microbial communities from the Plum Island Ecosystem LTER, Massachusetts, United States - Salt Marsh Sediment SW1602-10 ...
AAAATTGAGGAAGATTTAACGGCCAGGCATCAAGCAGAATAAAAAGTATCGAAGTAATTGACTTTTAACTCGAATAGTTAAGAAAAAAACCAATTCCGGAGGTTCCCTTCAATTCTTATTGACCTTCGAAGGATGTTATGTCTGTTGAATACGGTGAATAATAGAAGTAAAAAATAACGTTCATTCTGTGTATTTTAACGTTATAAGTAAAGGTAGTACTTTTATCATCGGTACTTGCCCCCATCGCAGGTCTAGATTCAATGTAAGTTTTTTTGTGATTTTATGCTGCAACGGCTTCAACATTGCTTGTTTTAATCCTACCTTCCAACGGTGCTCTATAACCTAAAGAGCTGTGCGGACGCTCAGTATTGTATTCGTTTTGCCAGGCAAAAAGTTTCTCTTTTGCATCTTCCAACGACAAGAACCAATGCTGATTTAAACACTCTTGTCTAAAACGAGAATTGAATGCTTCCACCAGTGCATTGTCCGATGGTCTGCCCGGACGACTAAAATCCAATTCAACTTTATTCCAGTACGCCCATCGATCTAAATCCTTAGAGATAAATTCAGGTCCATTGTCTACCTTGATCCTTTTCGGAAATCCATGTTCATGTGTGATTTGTTCCAGCATCGTTACCACATCAATACCTCGAATTTTTGAATTGACTTCAAGAGCCAAACACTCCCTGGTGTAATTCTCTAAGATTACCAGCACTCTTAGACGTCTATTGTCAAATAGTTGATCAGAGACAAAGTCCATACTCCAACACTTATTCCTCGTCAATGCCGCCGGGCGTATCCCCCGCTTTACACATGCCACTCTTCGTCGAGGCGTTTTCTTACGCATTGACAGGCCTTCCATACGATACAACCGGAAAACTCGTTTGTGGTTGATCTGCCAACCTTCCCGTCTGAGAAGCACGTGAAGCCGGCGATATCCATAGGCTACTCGTGTCGCTGCCAATTCCCGCAATCGCATCCGTAATGGCAATTGTGGATCTCGAGTGCTTACCTGGCGATGTGTCGAGCGTGGCCATCTCATTACTCTCAAAGCCCGCCGTTTTCCCTGGCTGCTGTTGTCTATAATATCAGGAGACTCGTCACTCTAACATTAAAGTACGCCTGATAGAGAGACGAGATGCTCTTGCTAAGGTTCATCAAGCTTAGGTGAGCACAACGGAAGATGAAATGACCATGTAAAAGAACGATTTACAACTTAACCAACTCATTTTTCAAATTTTCTCGCTCATTTAACATTACGAGATAGGTTTTTCATATGTCTCTTATATATATTCAAGTAAAGTATTTTCAAAAAGTCATATTAAAGCTTAAAGTCGGTAATTTCCGCCGGACTGACCCAGGCTTAATCTTTTTTAAGAATAAAAGCTGCATCGATTTCAAACAACAATTCATCTCTACACACATTTGCTATAACTTTCACTGAAGGCATATTCGCAATTTCCATGTGTTCAGCTATTTTCTGATAGAGAGAAATATCTTGCTTTCGTTTGAAGAACAGTGTTGTTTCGCTAAGATCCTGAAGTTTTGCACCTTCTGAAGCGATCAACGAAGAAACAACATCCAGTGAATGCCGGATCTGACCATCTGGATCACCAATGCATATACTTTTACCTTGTTCATTGATAGAAGCTGTGCCGGATATTAGAATCAATTTGCTTTTAGGTCCTTCGACTACGATAGCACGTGAGAAGGCGGATCCGTAACGGAAGGGAGAATGCTGCATGCTGCTGGATATAGTGCGGATTTTAACATTACTTCCGGGTGAACGGTGAATGGCGAAAACATCCATCGCCGCGACACTATTTGAAGGATTCTTGCCTTCAATGCCGGTGCTTGCCGGAAGGTATATCTGCTCAGCTTGAACTTTAAAATCTGTGTTTTGGAGAAATCCATTTTCTAAAAAGAATTTATTTCTTACTGCATTAAAATCGTTATACCAATCCAAAATTTCCGATATGTAGATCCATGTACGCACAACGTCTTGATACGAGGCACCTTCGGTTTGAAGAATCCTTTTTGATTGTTGAAACATAGTTTCGGCCTGGTTTTTTCGATCCGGATTATGACTCCCATCTATTTTTCCGCTATCAATGTTATGGAGCATAAAGAATAGAGAATTATCAATATTCCAAATGCGACCTTTGGGAATTCCTTGATCCATAATAGTCCGGATTCGCGTTTCCGGAGTAGCTTTCAAAGCTCTGATCTGGAGTCCAGCAAATTTATTTTCATAACAAGATTTACCCTCTATATACATCAGCGGCGTATTTATCTCTATGGTATGTTTTAGGAAGGCGGAACGCCGTGTTTCAAGGAGTTGTGCTTGAAATTCAATATCGCCAAAACACCGTTCACAGACGATTTGACTGGAAGACGCAGATAGGATATCCGCGATCTCGTTGTATATTTCGTTTGCAGTTTGTTCTGGATGTGGACCATCCTGTGTGATCGATGCACTGATAAATAACTGGCTATACGATGATGTAGTATAAATCTTAAAAGTGGGATATGTCTTAACCGAACGCTGTATCATATATGTTTCATCTATTTGTGATCCTTGTTGCTTTATTTCAAGGGAACGCGGACTTGTTCAGCAGAATTTGTCTTATTAGCAGTTTTCTCTGAGACTGAAGTCGAATCGAATTTTGCACTCAAAGCATCCTGCTCAGAAAAAGCTGCTGCAGCTAAATCCTGTGGACTTATACGGACAGGTTCTTTTGTGAACTCCGGTGCATTATATATATCCAAATATGTCTCATACATTAAAGGATTTTCCTGCGGCAGAACAAATGGTTTGGATGTATTACCCGATGAATCGAAGTGGCTAAAGTACGGTTTTGTAAACAAGCCATCCTCGCGCTTGCTCGAAAACACGATCCAACGTCCATTGCTTGACCAGGAATGAAAAGAATCTGCTTTATCACTATTTAATTCCAACTTTTTCCATCGATTAGTTTTCACATCGAGCACATACAGATCGGCACTTTGAATATAAATTGGAAATTGACTATGACTTGCTGCAGTAAACAGGACAAAACGGCCGTCGGGTGAGACTCTTGGTTCGGTAATACTTAATCCTATGTCTGAAGAGGAAATCACTGTTTCGAGATTTCCCCAAATGTGTTTCATCGGATCATATGCAATTCGCATTAAATCATACTTGATTTTATCTAATGCCACTTCACCGGATCTCGAAGTATCGGCATAAGCCTCTAATTCAGAAGCACTGCAAAAATAGAGATACTTACCGTCTGGCGACCATGCAGGCCAGATTTCCATTCTGTGAGGATTGGAAATTTGCGGCGTGGTTGTGATAGTATTCGATGATATATCATACAAAATAATATCTGAGCTCCGATCGAGTACATCACGGCATTCTCCCACTTCATGAAGAAATAGAAGTAGTTGGCTTACTGAAAATGCAATCGATTCACCGGAAGGATGCCATGCGGGATAAGCGGCATGGACATTAAACTTGGTTTTTGTATTAATTTTTTGGACTTTACCATCCGTAACTAATAACATAGCTGTACCTGGCCCGCCGCGTAAATGAAGAAGCCATTTGTCGGTTCTGTTCTGACAGAAATTATGACAATTCATACAATTGTCCTGGGTCAAACGATTGAGAAGAATCGGTTTTTCATCGTAATTTTCAAGGCAACGTTGATAAATGCCCATCTTTTGCCATAAGTTAAAAAGTGATTTAAATCTTCGGAATGATAAATATCCGTCAATGGGTTCCTGCGAAATTCCGTTTACAATAGGATCAAAACTGATCCAGTGGCTCGTCTTATTCTTCAAGCAGATATCTACAATGAGTTCTTCTCCAGGGTTTTCTGAAATAAGGCGCTTCCATTGTTTTATCGGAATCTGGACGAGTCCCGAGTTGTTTTCGATCTGAATTGGATCTCCGTTTTTAGAATGTATGCGAACAATGTATTCCTCACCTGTTTCCTGAATGGAGAAATTCAATGGAGCAATATTAGGAGGAATAACAATACCTGAATAGTCCGGTTGGATGACAGGCAGGCGGCCAATAGGTTTTGCATCCTGAACTTTATTTTGAGTTGAACAACCAACGCATAATAAAATAACCGAAATGAGTATAATCCAGTAACTCACAATTTGTATGTAATTATTGAAACTCATTATGCTTCTCCGATTGCCGTGCCTCCGGCCTCATATACATCAGGTAATACCAATATGTATCGGCAAATTGTACCTGTAATTCCGGCTTAGCACCGGATATATTACCCTTGTATTTATTCAGGATTTGTTGATAATTCAAAAAACGCTGGCGCGTTAGCGGCCGAACTAGACTGTTCAACTGCTTCTGATCGAAGTTTGAATCAAGTGACGCAATAATAAGCAGTGCTTCTTGGACATATCTGGGGATTTGAGGGTATTTGAAAAATCCAAAAGCCTGAAAATAATTTACAATTCCGTTTAAATTACCAGTTAATAAATAATAGGCAATCAAGTATTCAAACGCCATTTTGTTATTAGGATTCCGCTCCAATAATAATTCAAGTTCAGCAGATGAAACCAAGTTAAGATGAATATAGTCTTTAGTCAGCATATATGATCGAATGTATTTAGCATCATTGTCCTGTGCGAGTTCTGAAGGCGTATCATTAAGACGGATTAGATCATCAGCAATCTTTCCATAGAACGGCACGTTCTTTAGATTTAGAAAAAACCGTTTGGCCGCCATATGATCACCCTTTATCATATAAGCCATGCCGAGTCGTTTTAGAATCTCAGGAGTAGGGCCCTTCAATTCGAGAGCTTCGTGGGCCCAGTGTAGCGATCCATTGATTAATCCAAGTTTCCAATATAAATCACTGGTTTTTACAGGCGAGTTTGAGCGCCAATTGAAATCCATCAAAAGGCCAGAAGTTCCAAAGAACTGCGGGAAAGAAAATAATTTATCAAGAAGAGAGCCTGATTGAAATAGAGCAAGATTGATTTGATGGAAGAGCAAAGGATTTACAGCCGTACATTGTCTCGCAGCATAAATTACATCATCCCAACGACCCTCTCTCGTAAACTGATTGATTTCAAGTTCGAGACGCAGATTTTTGTCGTACGTCTTTTCAGTCAGTAGAACGGCCACGCAGATGATAAGAAGTGTTCCAAGAGCACATCGCCAGCGAACGTTCAGTTTTCCAAATCGAATTAACTTCAAAATTTTTTTTGATGATTTTTGGACTACACTTATCTTTGTAAGAGAAACAACGATATATACCAGTATATAAAATAGAGGGACAATATAACCAATAAGTCGAAATTTTATTGAATTCTCCGAAATGAGATTGTGCAGATATGCCTGTTTTAATGTGACAAGAAAAACCGATAACGACGCTGCGTAGGGCAGAAGAGACGAAAAGACGAGGATGACCAGACCGTTTATATGTCGTTTTTTAACAATTAATTCATTAAATCCAAAGAGTACACCATATATCAGGAAAGCACCGCCAGTGATCCAGAACAAGAGACCTAAGACGATTATACCGACTGCTATTTGTATGACAGCTTGTTTTGAAGTCCAGCGAATGATGAGATTTAAAAAAGACAGATTGATAATAAATGCTAATGTTATACTCAAATTAAAATCATATTGGCTGTGGAGAAAAGCCAGCAGAACAGCCGGAATCAGATGGAATGTGTGGAATAAGCGGTTTTCTGTCAGAATTTCTGACCATTTTCTAGTGAGGAATGCGACACACCAACAACATAGCGTTAAGAAAACGGCTATAAAAAAATCGGATATCCAAAATTGCATGAATAATTCCGAAAGCCAATCGATCATTCCGCCCGGAATTTGAAGGAACTCTTTGAAGAAATTGATATCCATCAAGAAAGCCGGAGACTGTAATTCAAGAATAAGCTTAGGATGAACTCGGAAAAGGAAGTAGAGAAAACACGCCGTAAAAACTAGGCATTCTTGAATCCAAACAGCCATATGCACAATTCCACGTTTTTCACCTGAGCGGATCATTTTTTCTCGCAAAATTGATGTAAGTATTGTTTAAATATACTGTTTAATAACAGATTTTCAAACAAGTGTTTTGTTTGAGCCGCAAGAAATGAAGAAAAGCTTGAAATTAAATTAAAAGAAGAAATTGGAGATTTGATTAAGATTGCACGAGAATTTAGAGTGCAAACAAAACAAGAAAAGACAATTGGAGAAAGAAATATCGCTTTAAGTCAATTTGAAGAAGAGATAAAATCCGATAAGGTTAAGGATATGATTCAGAATTATGAGATTCCCAATGTGAAGACATGGTCTAAGGGAAACATAGCTCTTTTAAACTCAATAATTAAAAAAACACAACCGGGAATAAAAGTAAAAATTGGTAAGCTTGATGTTCTATTGTACATTGATGATGGTATGTCGCCGAATGATCCCTATGTAATCTTTGAATCGACTTCAAATAATGACTCTATTATTATTCTTGTCAATCAATCACATCTTTGTTGGCAAGACATTAACAATGAAGAAAGTATATTAAATTTTATTCGTCATTGTGTCTATGATGGGTACTTGCCCCCATCGTGGTCCAGATTCAATGTAAGAATTTTTGTGCCCCCCGATGCTTACGGCAGTAGCTTCATCACAGTAACATTGTTATAAAGGCGGTTCTAAAAGGTCAGCCTTTTTTTATTATGAGGAAATATAAATGCTTCGCATGCGATGTTTTTCATACAGTATTGAGGAAAAAGCCATATCATCTCTCTGAGATAATGAAAATGATTGTACAATAACAAAATAGGAGGCATAGCTGCCTTCTGTCCTTCCATTAATGCTTTAACTAAAAATATTTTTGATGGAATATCATATTATCAAATTGCGGAATGAATAGAAAACATTTATCTTGCATTCATAAGTTATTGTTCATCGCTTTAATATTGGAGCCCAATATATTTTCCTCTTAACCATAACCAGTATGAACTCAGCACAAAAAAACCTGTTAACGAATAAAGAGGAAACAAACCTTTTAGAAAAAGCACTTAAGGGTGATACATCTGCGTTTGAAAAAATATATCGGTCCTACGTGAAAGAACTTTGCTCATTTGCTGCATACTATTTAAAATCCTTTGATACAGCTGAAGATATTGTGCAGAATGTTTTTCTTATTCTCTGGGAACGCAGAGACTCTATTCGTATCGATGGAAGCCTTAAGACGTATCTTTTTACTTCAGTGCGTAATCTTTCCTTGAACTTTTTAAAACATCAAACAATCCATCGAAATAGTTTAGACACATATTCGAGGTTGTTTTCACTACCGACAGCTACCCCTCACGAGATCGCTGTGCAAAAAGAACTGGATGTCTTACTAACGCAAGCATTGGAGAAAATACCCGAACGATGTAGGATTGTTTTTATTTTAAGCAGATATTCCAATATGAAATATGCTGAAATAGCAGAAATACTTGAAATATCTGTTAAAACAGTCGATGCACATATGGTTAAAGCAGTAAAGAGTCTCCGGTCTAATCTCCGCCTTCAATAAATCTCACATTGTAGACCCATCTCAATAGGGAGTTTTTTAGGGTCAATTGTCTTATTATGATAGGCAATTTAATATTTCTTTAATAATGAACAAAGGCAAATTTATGAGCAAGAATCCACAGGCACTACGCCTTTTAATCAGGTTCATTGTAGGCGAAGCAACAGAAAAAGAAAAACAGAAAATAGAACAATGGCTGAAGAACGACGACACGAATAAACAACTCATGCGGAAATTGGAACAAATACTTCATGAATCACGACTTGAACTCACACAATGGAATGAAGATGAGCTTTGGAATAAATTCGCATCCAAGGCAGGAATAACTCTATCTCAAGCTAAATCGCCAGACGAAGTCAGGGTAGGAGCGGATGTAAGTATCGGTCAATGGCTAATTAATTTGGTAATGCGATGGTGCTTTGGTGTAAACAGATCGGCGGCGCAATATGTTTTTAGGTTGGCTATAATTGCTCTATTAATTCTTGGCGGATCGTTGGGAACGGCTGTTTATTTTAAGAAACTTCAAATAAAAAGAGAGTTAGAATACCAATCGACATATCAGGAATATTTTACAAAAAAAGGCGAGAGGGCCACACTTCTCCTTAATGATGGCACAAGCATCCGTTTAAATTCTGCGACCAAAATTCGATTCCCTATTGTATTTGCCAAAGGAAAGCGTGAAGTCTTTTTGGATGGTGAGGCATTCTTTGAGGTAGCCCCTCGTGAGACCTCCCCATTTATCGTGCACACTGTCGATGCAAATATACGTGTGTTAGGGACTTTATTTAATGTTACGTCATATTCAGAAGATAATAAAACACAGGTAATTGTATCCGAAGGACAAGTTGCATTTGCAGGAGTTAAACAACAAGACGAGGTATTGCTGCGTCGCAATCAAGTAAGCCGTATTATCGAAGGAGGGCTTCCTTCTACAGCAGAGGTCATTAGGACAGATAAGTACCTTGCATGGCTGAAGAATCAGATGGTCTTTGAAAATGCGACGTTAGCGGAAGTTATTAAGCAGCTTTCGCGTAAGTTTGATATAGAGTTTGAAGTTCTTGATTCAAGCCTATTGAATCGGCATATCATGGCAACGTACAGTAATGAATCATTATCTCAAATTATCCGATCGCTTTCTTTATCTCTCAGATTTCAATATAAGCAACGGGGAAAAATTGTATCGTTATATCTTGATCGAGATTTTTAATCGTTAAAATTTATTTACTATTATATAGTATATAGTAGTCTTTTTTTGTCGCTTCTTTGTTACCATCTTGAACGAGAGAAATAAAACTCATAATGAACTTTTTCAATTAAGGAGGATATGATATGAATTGTTACTCGAAGGTGTGGGTGATATTATTCTTTTTTATTGTGCTTCCAGACCGGTTAGTACTAGCCCAAGAGGTAACTCCTAAGCAAGTTCAGGCAAGTATATCAAAAACAGCAGAAAAACCTGCTCAACTATCGTACTCACCGATGATGTATGGACCAATCTCACTTATATTTTTGGATGAGCCGGTGATTAACGCAATAAAAAAAGTTGCTTTAGCGGTTCGTCTCAGACCAGTCTTGGATTATGATCTAATTAATTCGGATAAAAAAATTAATCTCAATCTTGAAGTAGCAACGTTGCCTGAGGCACTTGATCAGATACTTCAGGGAATGGAAATCCAATACTCAATAACAGAAAGCGGTTTACTTGTTTTTACCGAAAAGCAAACAAATCAAGTCGGTGATTCACAAGGTTCCGGTACTGTAAAAGGTAGTGTTCTTGACCAGGTAACCGGAGAATCGCTTGTAGGCGCAAACGTTACGATTGAAAATACTAGCATTGGTGCTGCAGCCGATTTGGATGGAAATTTCGTACTGCATCTTGTTCCAGTCGGCGATTGGACGTTAAAAGTATCGTATGTGGGTTACAAATCGATTTCACAGGAAGTAACAGTTGCAGACAATGCAATAGTTGAGCAAAACTTTCATTTGATACCGCAAACGATAGAGGGCGAAGAAGTAATAGTAACCGCGCAAGCCCGCGGTCAGGTTCAGGCGATTAACCAGCAGCTTTCTTCAGATAAAATATCCAGCGTTGTGTCTGAAGCAAGGATTCAGGAGTTACCGGACTTCAACGCGGCCGCTGCAATCAGCAGATTACCGGGAATTACTACACTATCAAGTTCCGGCGAAGCAAATAAAGTTGTTATAAGAGGTTTGGCTCCCAAATACAACCAGATTACTATTGGGGGAATTTCACTTGCATCTACCGGCAGTACTCAGATAGGAGTAACTTCCCAGGGCGGAACCGCCGGATCAATAAGTAATGACAGAAGTGTAGACCTCTCCATGATGTCTCCTTATATGATTAAAACCATATCCGTATATAAATCTTTAACACCGGATATGAATGCCAATGCTATAGGCGGCACCGTTAATATGGAATTAAGAGAAGCCCCGTCAGAATTGCATGCTGACCTGCTTCTGCAATCAGGCTATACACAGAAAAACGACCAATATGGGAATTATAGAATAGTTGGGTCTGCAAGCGAACGTTTCTTTGATGACCAGCTTGGTATTTATGCTTTAGGAAATATTGAGCAGTATGACCGTGATGCTGATAACATGAGTGCTGGTTATGAAATTACTTCATCCATAGCCGGTGAAAACGGGTATCTTCCTGTCAGGGTTACAAATGTTCAACTTCACCGCCATCTTGAAACCAGGAAACGATTTGGTGGAAATCTTGTCATTGACTATCGTTTGCCTTCTGGTTCTATTAAGTTTGTTAATTTGTTTAGCCGCTTGAATTCTGTTACTCAGGATTATAGGACAGTATTAAATTATGCTGGAACAACACAGGATCTGACTTTTCGGTATCAACAGGGAGACAATGATGTCGATTTAGCGATTAATTCATTGAGCTTTACATATGATCTTGGATTTATGTCTATTGACCTTAAAGCTGCGAATAATTATTCAAGGAATAATTTACCTTCTTCACCGCAATCTCAATTTTACCAAACCAGAGGTGTCGGGACTTCAACTGAAAATACACTTCCGGAGGATTTGACTTACCTTATTAGTTATGGAGGCACAGCTGCTACATATTTAAATACTCTGACTCGTTTTAGTTCAGATTATAAAGAAAACGGACAGACAATCAAAGGGGATTTTAAATTTCCCTTTAGTATGAGTTCTGATTTAAGCGGTTTCCTTAAAGTTGGAACAGAATACCAATATAAACAACATAATAATGCTCAAACTACACCTTATGCAGTTATAGGAGGAACGACCACTATCCAGACGACAATTACAAATGGAATTCGTCAAAGTTATCCGGATTTGATTTTTGATAGTGGTATAAATCTTTTTCCCGCAACCAGTTTCACTTCTAAAAATAATGATCTTCTAAATAGTTTTCTTGGCGACCGCTTCGGAGGAATTACATGGGCTTGCGATGCCAGTTTACTGAATGATATAATTAATTTAATAGCCAATGATCCTGTGTATAGCGCCGACAATGCACCAGCATCATCACCTGGCGGATGGTTTTATGGTTATTATCAGACTCTTCCTAATACATACAAATACATTGAAAGATATCTTGCCGGATATATAATGTCCGAATTGAATTATGGGGATTTGATGGTTGTGGGAGGTGTACGTTATGAAAAAGAAGAAGGAATATACGATGCTTATGTTTTGATGGATGGACGTGATACAAGGAGTCAGAAATTTTTTCCTATAACCGCTTTTCCTGGAAATGAATTCTATCTTCCAATGGTTCAGGTAAAGTATAAGGTAACTGATTGGTTTGACGTTCGTGCTGCATATACACAAACTTTAGCCCGTCCGGATTATCATCAACTTGCACCAAATTATACTATAAGTTACGGTCAAGGCGCTGTACGGGCAGGCAATCCTAATCTTAGAACGGCACATGCCTATAATCATGATCTTGTATTGACTTTTAACAGCAACGAATTAGGACTTTTCACTGTAGGCGGTTTTTATAAAGAAATAAAAGACTTTGCCTATGCTACATCATATCCACTTTTTGAAACCGGGCCAGAAGGTATTGCAACATTTAATGACTTTAATATTGGAGGAACAAGACCTAATAGCGGGGCATCTTTATCCACTTATATGAATACTCCATATATTGCTTTTATCAGGGGTGTTGAACTGGATTTTCAGACAAGATTTTGGTATTTGCCGGCTCCACTTAACGGAATACTACTCGGCGCTAATTATACACGGATTTCTTCAAATGCCATATATCCCTGGAGGGACGCCAGGACAACAATTACTGGTCCTCATCAATCGGTTACGGAAGTTTTTGACAGTACACGTACGGGACGTTTGATTAACCAGCCAGACAATATAGTGAATGCTTATATCGGTTATGATTATAAAGATTTTTCTGCGCGTTTATCGTTCCTCTTTCAGGGTAATTCTGTCAGTTATATTGCTAATTTCTATGAGGCGGATGGTTATACAAATGATTATTCCAGGATTGATGCTTCGGTAAGACAGATGCTTCCATGGTTTGGAATTGAACTTTATCTGGATATAAGCAATCTTAACAACGAGGATAATTCATCATCTCAACCATCATTGGGCGGCTTTACTAGTATACAGAATTATGGCCTTACGGCCAATCTTGGAATAAGGTACAGGTTATGAAATATTTAATAATTAAAGATTCAAAAATAAAATAAATGGAGGTAAAATTATGAAACATTTTTTGACCGCTCTTTTTTTTGTAGGCATCTTATGCGTGTCATTATATGCACAAAAAACGGTAGTTGATGTGCCGGATTATTGGGATACGCAGACGGAAGGAACGCTAAATGATGCTGTTCAAGCGGCAATCGACGGAAGCACTTTGTCAAATACTATCTTCAAATTAAAACCGTACGGCACTTATGTTCTAACAGGCTCTATAATTACTCCTCCTGGACAAGTGCTGGAAATTGCCGGTGATGAACCCGGGAATACACAGGAAACTGCACCGCCCATGGTTTGCTGGACTGCCAATACAGCTCCAAGTAAGACATACATTTTTGATGTTGCCGGTGAGATTAAGTTGAAGAATGTCTGGATATTATGGGCCAGCCTTGATGGCACACGATATGGATCGACTATACGTGTAGGCGATTCGGCTACAGTATCCGGCGGGCGCTGTGAATTTGATAATGTTATGTTCGATTATGTCTCACAATCTTCAAGCGGTGCTGTACAACCGTTTGCTACTCATTTCAAAGGGTATTTTAAAAACTGTTATTTTAGAAATTGTACAGATAATCATTTTAGATATTACAGCAGGGCAGTATCTGTCCCTTATTTAGCTCAAGGACTGCATATAGATACTCTTTCATTCGAAAATTGTACCTTTGCAAATATGGGTTACGTTTATATGCAGGAAGGTGGTGTCTATGGAGATAATGTCTTCTTTAACCATTGTACTTTTTATAATGTTATGATGTATACATTAGAATCAGGATGGTGGAACAAGATGTATGTCGCCAACTCACTTTTTATAAATACGTTTATGTACGGTTACATTCCGACAGCACCTGATGGAATTAATGGAGGAACTATCTGGATATCTCCTGTAGATAGCAGTGATGCAATGGGGCCTGGTTTCGGATTTGTACCGGACTGGAATCCTCGAGATGGTGTTGCTGATTTTACTGATGAGGAGCGTTGCATACTATTTGCTAACAATAATTATTATCTAGATCAATGGCTTACTGATTGGATGGGATACGGGACTAATGGCAGCCCTTATAGCATAGACAAACATAAGAATAGACTGGATGATGAAATACCCCGTCCGCAGCCGATGTTTAACGATACTACCAACAAGTTCTTCGATTCAACCGATGCCCAGGGAAATAAAGCTTTCCCATTTATGAATAGAGCTAGTCTGTATACTCTTGATCCCGGCTTTATTAATCCTCCAATTAATTTAGATTCTTTAAAGGATTTCATAAATCGTAAATGGGATGATAATTCCGATCTTCTTTGGGCATGGGATCCTTTTTATGGATATTTACAGATTTGGCCTCTTGTCGAAAGTTTATCCTATACAAATGCGGATTTAAAAACTGCCGCAATGGGTGGGTTACCATTGGGTGACTTATATCATTGGTGGCCTGCAGAATATGCTTCATGGAAAGCGCAGGAGACGAGTGAGTATAGATATATTCATAACTGGCTTGAAACCGGTTCTACAGATACTTCGGGCGGTGTTGGTGTCAAGAATCTTGCGGGTAGTCCAAAGGAATACAAACTCGGTCAGAATTATCCCAATCCATTTAATCCGTCGACTCAGATTGAGTACTCAATTCCGCAAAAAGGTTTTGTGACACTCAAAGTTTATAATCTGCTCGGACAGGAAGTGGCGACGTTATTTAACGGTGTGCAGAATGCCGGTAATTATGTTGCCACATTTAACGGAGCCGGACTTGCAAGCGGTGTGTACCTTTATAAATTGCAGTCTGATAATGCATCTATAACGAAAAAGTTTACACTTATTAAATAACAATACTAATAATTTTCACTCGTCCCGTGCGGAGATTTTTTAAAATTTTCCGGGACGGGACGAGTGAACCGATTTTTTAAAAAAATCAGATTATAAAAGGAGGTGATTCTTTCAAGCATTAGGAGTATGGTTTCTGCACTCAGTTTAGTGCAATCTTAGAGGTTGCTTTTGCTGAACTTAGTCTTTCCTTAAATATAACAATTAACTGTTTTCAACAGAGGCAGCTTAAGTGTTAAATATTTTAATAACCTAATTAAAGGAGATGTAAGATTATGAAAAAACTTACATTTGCAATTTTTACAATTGTAACCGCATTCCTTTTTCTGAATGCTGTTACGCTTCAAGCTCAGGAAGTGGTTTTGACCGATGAGTTTGACAGCGGTGATGGTTTATGGAACAGCGGCTGGATTGATGCAGCATCGGCCACTGTTACATTTTCGGTTGATAACACAGGCGTACTTTCAGGCGATAACTCATACAAAGCTGTGATTGTCAGCGGCAGTGCCGATACGTATAGAATTCAAAGAAATGCAAACTGTGCACTGGTTGCCGGATATGAATACACTTTGTCTTTTAAGGCGGTGGCCGACAGCAATGCAAGCATTAACGCATTATTTGAATTAGCGGGGGATCCATACACCAAATATTTAAATGAGATCGCCCAGGTTACTACTACTCCTCAAACATTTACTTATACCATGACCTCAACCGAAAACGTACCAACAAATCAGGTAAAATTGCATTTCGGCGGCGTCCAAAACAACGGCAGGACGATATGGGTCGATAGCATTGTGGTAACAAGAGTTGTGGATCCAAATCTCATTACCCAATGGGGCAAGACCAGTCGGGGTTTGTATTGGCAGGTCTTAAATGATTCGTCTACCGCTCCTGGTTATGCTAGTATGGGAGGCGATGCCAGAGGAAAAGATCAATATGCAACAATCCGGGGTGCTTTCAATTCATCTTTGGAAGCGACTACAGATCAAGCAGTTGTTGTAACCGGTCAGATAGAATTCGTCGGTGGTGGCGGTGCAAATGGATACACATGGTTACGCTATGCATTATCTTTTCAGGATAGCTCCACCTTGAATTATCCACTTACTGATTCAGCCGTTTGGGTAAGCAGTAAAAACCATTACGGTTATGGATTCCATCCACGCAGTGGCACGGCCGACATGTCAAATGGCTCTGGTGGAGCAGGTACTGTTTGGACAATAAGTGGCGGCGGTTGGAACAGTACGTGGAGTAATGGCGGAAAAGGTCCGCTTGCGGCAGTAAAGCAGGCACCTCGTAATGCCATAGCGACAGCCGGTACATATGACTTTGCTATTTCGGTTAAATCAGTTAATGACACATTAAACGAAATACGCTGGTATTTGGTAAAATCAGACAACAGTTACTGGTATGGCGGAACAGTCACAGAAGTATCAACGAGCAAGCAATTCAACGGTGTTTGCTTTAGCTTTAATAATGACCTGGAAGCAACTCAGGTTAATTTGAAGAGCGTTAAAGCAGACCTCGGTGATCCAATTACCGTTCCCACAGCACCGTGGCAGGCATTTTATGTAGATCAATGGGGTAAGACAAAACGAGGTTTATACTGGCAGGTTCTGAATGATTCGACGACAATTGTTGGTGATGCTAGTATGGGAGGCGATGCCAGAGGAAAGGATCAATATGCAACAATTCGCGGCGGTTTTGGCGATCCTATCGCAATAACAACCGATAAGGCGATAATAGTCAGCGGCCAGATAGAATTCGTCGGTGGTGGCGGTGCAAGTGGATACACATGGTTACGCTATGCATTGACATATCAGGATAGCTCCGTACTGAGATATGCGCTTACAGATTCGGCCCGTTGGGGTCACACAACAGCAGATACCGTCGCTGATAAACCATACTTCGGTTATGGATTCCATCCGCGTAGTGGTACAGCCGATATGTCAAATGGCTCTGGTGGAGCAGGTACTGTTTGGACGATAAGTAACGGCGGCGGTTGGAACAGTACATGGAGCAACGGCGGAAAAGGTCCGCTTGCAGCAGTAAAGCAGGCACCACGTAATGCCATAGCGACAGCCGGTACGTATAACTGGGCTATTTCGGTTAAGTCAGTAAATGATACGACAAATGAAATTGCCTGGTATTTAATTAAGACAGATAATAGTTACTGGTATGGTGGCACAGTTACGGAAGTATCGACGAGCAAGCAATTTAACGGTGTTTGCTTTAGCTTTAATGATGACCTGGAAGCAACTCAAGTCAATTTAATAGCAGTAAAAGTTGATTTAGGCAACACTATTCCAGTTCCAGAAGCACCGTGGCAAGCGTTCTATGTAGATCAATGGGGTAAGACAAAACGAGGTTTATACTGGCAGGTTCTGAATGATTCGACGACAATTGTTGGTGATGCTAGTATGGGAGGCGATGCCAGAGGAAAGGATCAATATGCAACAATTC
>Ga0315545_1002508_pt1 | contig 16513 bp, 17 predicted proteins | sample SalMarSW160210MG_FD_203096 | JGI IMG/M metagenome (GOLD analysis project Ga0315545, IMG submission 203096) | Salt marsh sediment microbial communities from the Plum Island Ecosystem LTER, Massachusetts, United States - Salt Marsh Sediment SW1602-10 ...
TCGAATTCCTTCCGTGCCTCTCTGGTCACAGCCGCCGCCTCCGACGTCAGCAGAATCATGTAGGCGGTGACCGCCGCGATTCCCATCGCAGGACGATCGATCTCGAAGAGGCCGGCGATCCCCAACGTCGCCGCCGTGATGAGACCGAGCCGAACGAGGAAACTGGTCAGAGCGGCCGCATGATAGAAGCCCAGTGAGATCGACGCAGCGACCGACAGCAGCCACCCGGCGAGGATGAAGTTGCCCGCCACGATGACGACGCCGAGGGCGGCAGCCACGGCGGCACCTCCACCGCCCAGGACGGCAAAGACGGCAACGATGATCGGCCCGACCCAGAGAGCCCGGCGCCCGGTGTCGATCCCGATGCGGGCCTCGATGCCGGGTCGCCCGGGAACCGGTCCGTCCTCAGCGCCCATGGGTCCGCTCCTCCGCCTGCTTCTCGATGATCTCCGAGTAGCGCCAGAGCTTATGGAAGCCGCAGACGAACCCGGCGATGATCCCGATGACCACCAGCACCGGCGCCGTACCCAACCACCAGTCGAGGAACAGGCCGATCGCCAGGCCGGCGAGCGCCGTCGAAACGAAATCCGTACCCTGGGAGAGACCCCCAGTGAACTGGCTTGCCGGACCCATCACCGATCGCCTCACGAGTTCGGCACTGGAGTCCCGGAGCCGAGGGGTGCCCGGAGTCGCCTCCTCGAAGCGTGTTGCGTGAAGCGCCACAGGGCGGCGGGGACGTAGCCCAGCCTCGACCTCTGGGTGAGTGTTTTCCGTGCGCCTCGAATCACCCGGCGTGATGATCGCCTCCGCTCACCGGTTCCGTCCACCGTTGAGGCTACACATGACCCGGGAAATCCTCGGGGTATGCGGGAAACGCCGCCGCCAGCTCGGAGATGCGGTCGCCGAGCTGTTTGAGCGCCCTCGGATCGGAGCGCTTGCGGAGCACCTCGACGATGAGCCGGCCCAAGGTCACCATCTGCTCTTGCATCATCCCGGCAGTCGTCACCGCCGGTGTCCCTATCCTCAATCCGCTGGTGATGAAAGGCGACCTCGGATCGAAGGGAATCGCGTTGCGGTTGAGGGTGATGCCGAGGTCGTCGAGCAGGGTCGCCGCCTCCTTGCCCGTGAGATCCTCATCAATCGAGCGCACATCGGTGAGGAACATGTGATTGTCGGTGCCGCCCGATACGATCCGCAGGCCCTCATCGCCGATGGTGTTGGCCAGCACCTGCGCGTTGCGCACGATCTGGTGGGCATAGCGCTCGAACTCGATGGTCGAAGCGAGCTTGAGGCACAATGCCTTTGCCGCGATCTGGCTGTTGATCGGCCCACCCTGTGCGTAGGGAAACACCGTCTTGTCGATCGCCTTGGCGTACTCCTCACGACACATGATGAGGCCGCCGCGGGGACCGCGCAGGGCCTTGTGGGTGGTGCAGGTGACAATGTCGGCGTGAGGCACCGGGTTGGGGTGTGCCCGTCCGGCGATGAGGCCGATGATGTGGGCGGCATCGACGAGGAACACCGCCCCGACCTCGTCGGCGATCTGACGAAACACGCTCCAGTCGATCAGCCGCGAGTAGGCCGAGTACCCGGCGATGATCAGCTTGGGTCGGTGCTCTTGGGCGAGGCGCCGGACTTCCTCGAGATCGAGGATCTCCGTGTCCGGGTCGAGGCCGTAGGCAACGATGTCGAACAGCTTCCCCGAGAAACTCACCGGCGAGCCGTGGGTGAGGTGTCCGCCCTGGTCGAGGCGCATGGCGAGGATCGTGTCGCCCGGTTCGAGCACCGCCAGGTATGCGGCCATGTTGGCCTGCGATCCGCTGTGTGCCTGAACGTTGGCGTGCTCGGCGCCGAAAAGCAGCTTGGTGCGGTCGATGGCGAGCGTCTCGATCTTGTCGATGAACTGGCAGCCCTCGTAGTAGCGGCGGCCTGGATACCCCTCGGAGTACTTGTTGGAAAGGACGGAGCCGGAGGCCTGCATCATCGCGTTGGAGATGAAGTTCTCAGAGGCGATGAGCTGGATCTTCGAACGTTGGCGGGCGACGTCCTGAGCTACGAGGCCGGCAAGCTCGGGGTCGACCTCTTCGAGCGGACGGGTGTCGATCATGGTCGAATTCCTTCACCGAATTAGCAGTTGGGGTCAGGGTAGTGCAGCACTTCCCACGCTCGGCCGACTGCCGCTACGGGCGCCGAGCCGAGCCGAGCGAGCGACCTCTCAGTCGCTCACGAGTCCTCGATGGGCCCCTCGCGGAGGACGAGCGGCGCCGGCTCGGTGAGATCGATGATCGTCGAGGCCACTCCCCCGGGCGCTTCTCCCGCGAGGTAGACGGCGACACTGTCCCCAAAGAGAGCACGCGCCTCGACATCGGTGACGGCGGCGCCCTGCCCGGCCACGTTGGCGGATGTCACCACCAGCGGCCCGGCCGCCTCGAGGAGCTCCAGCGCCACGGGGTGCTGAGGGCAGCGCAGGCCGACGGTGCGGCGGCCGGCATGCCCGAGCCAGGTGGGGGCGGTTTCGAGGCGGGGTAGCACCAGCGTGAGTGCTCCCGGCCAGTGACGGTCCGCCAGATCGAGCGCTCGATCTGAGAAGGAAGCCAGCGTCATGCCCTGCTCGATCGACGAGACCAGGATCGCCAGAGGTTTGACCCCGGGACGCCCCTTCAGGGTGAAGATCGTCTCGAGAGCGTCCTGTTGGAACGGGTCGGCAGCGAGCCCGTAGAGCGTGTCCGTCGGGACTCCCACGATCTCCCCTCGCTTCAGAGCGGCGACTGCTTCCTCGATGCTCATGTCATCTCCTCGAGCCGCGAACCACTGCCCGCCTCCAAGCTAGTCGGCGCCGGCCGTTGATTCTGGCGCCTGCCGAAAACGAAGCGGGGACGGCCGGCGAGGTCTTCCCTGATCTCGGCTCGGTAGGCGGCGAACAGCCGTCGCGCCTGATTCGGGCGAAGCTCGCTGACCTCGCAGATCACCGCACCCCCGGGCCGGAGCCACGCCTCGGCCCCTGCGGCGATGCGTGCCAGCACTTCGTCGCCGGTGGGTCCGGCCACCAGGGCGCTTCGTGGCTCGTGATCCCGCACGTCGGTGGGAAGCGTGCCGTGCTCTTCTTCCGCGAGGTACGGGGGATTCGACACGATCAGATCCACCCCACCCCGAAGCCGATCAGGAAGCGGATCGAACAGATCGCCGTGCAACAGCTGCACCCCGACCAGGCCCGTTCGGGCTGCGTTCTCCCGAGCGAGATCAAGCGCCCTCGCCGAGACGTCGGTGCCATGAACGTCGGCATCCGGGAACACGTACTGGATCGCCAGTGCCAGATTGCCGCTCCCGGTGCAGAGATCCACCACGACCGGCTTCGATTGCGCCGCGAGCTCGTGCACGGCCATCTCCCACAGCTGCTCCGTCTCCGGCCGGGGAATGAGGGCACGGCGATCGACCGCGAACTCGAGCGGCCCGAACTGCACCGTGCCTTCGAGATACTGCAGCGGCTCGCCGCCGCGCCGCGCCGCCGCCAAGCGCCGGAACTCTTCGGCGACGGCGGGCCCCACCTCGGGCTGCGACAGCAGATCCATCCTCGAGCCGCCGGTCGCCACGAGCAGCAGGCGCTCTGCCTCGTGCCTGGGAAGGCCCGACTCGACAACGAGATCATGGAGCGCGGTCATGGGCGAAGGGTAAGCCGGATCCGTCAGGCCTCGTCGGCGAGACGGTCCGCGGTGTCTCGAGCGTTGAGCGCCGTGTGGAATTCGTCCAGATCGCCGTCGAGGACCTCCGGCAGTGAGTGCAGGGTCACTCCCACCCGATGGTCCGTCACTCGATTCTCCTTGAAGTTGTAGGTGCGGATCTTCTCCGCTCGCTCGCCGCTGCCGACCTGGGCCTTGCGGGCCTCGGAACGCTCGCCGAGCTGCTCGGCGCGTTGCTGCTGATAGAGACGAGCCCGCAACACCCGCAACGCCTTCAACTTGTTCTGGAGCTGCGACTTCTCGTCCTGACACGACACCACGATTCCGGAGGGCTTGTGGGTGACGCGAACGGCGGAGTCGGTGGTGTTGACGGATTGCCCGCCCGGGCCCTGGGATCGCATCGTCTCGATCTCGAGGTCGGCGTCCTGAATGTCCACCTCGACGGCCTCGACCTCGGGGAGGACGGCAACGGTGGCGATCGACGTATGGATTCGACCTTGCGACTCGGTTTTCGGCACCCGCTGCACCCGATGCGGACCCGCCTCCCACTTCAGGCGGGAGTAGGCGCCCTTCCCCTTAACGGCGAACGTCGCTTCCTTGAGGCCGCCACCGTCGGTGGCGGACACGCCGATCGGTTCGATCACCCAACCGTGACGCTCCGCGAATCGTTCGAACATGCGGTAGAGATCGGCGGCCCACAGTGCCGCCTCGTCTCCTCCGACGGCGGCACGCAGCTCGACGATGACGTCCTTGTCGTCGTTCAGATCCTTGGGCACGAGCATCGACTGCAGCTCCAGCTCCAGCCGGTCGAGCAGGGCACGCTGCTCCCGGGCGACGCTCAGGAGGTACTCGCGCATCTCCGGGTCGTCTTCGAGCACCACCAGGTCCTCAGCCTCGGCCAGCTCCTGAGCTCCGGCACGGTGACGCCGGAACGCATCGACGATCGGCTTGATCTGGGCGTGCCGGATCGACACCTCCCGGTAGCACTCCTGGTCGGCGAGGACATCGGGATCGGTGAGCTGTCCGAGCATCTCGGTGAAGGCTTGCTCGACCTCCTCGAGCTTGCCGATCAGACGCTCATCCATCTCCCGCCGCCTCTCCGGCGCCGGCGGGCGCACTCATCTCGAAACCCGGCAGCGGAGTGTGGTACTCGGCACGCATCGCGGCCGGCTCGACGGGTCCGCGCCCCCGTACCCCCGCCAAATCCTCTTCGTCCAGCGCCGCCAGCAAGCTCGTGATCGCCACCTCGATCATCGACCCGTCGGGCTGCCCGGTGGTGATCCGTTGCAGCCAGATGCCGGGACGGTTGGCCCACGACATCCACGGTTGCTTGGCCCCGAGCCGGAGAACCTCGTAGGAGATCCCGGCGATGACCGGCAGCAGTAGCAGGCGGCCGAGCAATTGCCACACGAAGGGCAGGGGCGCCAGCGCCAGGAACACAACGAAGGCAACCATGCCGACGATGAGGATGAACGACGTTCCACAGCGGGGATGGCGTGGGCTGTACTGCTCGATGTGCGACACCGTGAGCGGATCACCCGCCTCGTAGGCATGGATCGTCATGTGCTCGGCGCCGTGATACTGGAAGACCCGCCGGATGTCCTCAGCGCGTGAGATCGCCCAGACGTAGAGCACGATGAGCATGATCCGGATGATCCCGTCCAGCAACACGAAGGCCAGTGACGAATCACCCACGAAGCCCTTCAGCCAGTCGGCGGCGAGGGCCGGAGCCACGATGAAGAGTCCGACGGCGAGCGCGACGGCGAAGACCATTGTGGAAACGACCTGGCCTTTCGTGATCTCCTCGTCCTCCTCGCCGGCCCGTTGGGCCGACCAGGAGAGGCCGCGGAATCCCAGGGTCAGCGCTTCGACGAGAACCAGCACGCCGCGCACGAACGGGAACCGTGCCAGGGGGGACCGCTCACTGAGGCGCGGCAGCTCGTTTCGCTGCGCCTCGATCACCCCGTCCGGCCGCCGTACCGCGACCGCCCATGCCGCCGGCGCCCGCATCATGACCCCTTCGAGAACGGCTTGGCCACCCACGGTGGCGCCCGGCGAGCGGCTCAATTACTCCTCCGCAGAGGCGTCGGCATCCGCCCGGGAGGCGCGATCCGTGTCGACGCCCACCTTGGCGTAGCGGCGCCGGAAACGCTCTACCCGGCCCCCGGAATCCACCAGGATCTGCTTGCCGGTGTAGAAGGGATGGCTGGCACTGGAGATCTCGACGCGAGCGAGCGGGTAGGTGTTGCCGTCCTCCCACTCGATGGTCTCGCTGGTCTCGATCGTCGACCGGGTGAGGAATGCAAAATCGGACGACGTGTCCTGGAACACGACCGGCCGGTACTCGGGATGGATATCAGGCTTCAAGTCATCAACTCCTCGCTACCGAACGGCACTGTAGTGCGATGCCGCGTCGACGAATCCGGGCCGCCCGGCCCAGTGGCAACCGGCGTCACTGCCCGCTCTCGGCGATCGCCGCCAGGAACTCGCCGTTCGACTTGGTGCTCCGGAGACGATCGATCAGGAGTTCGAGCGCCGCACCCGACTCCAGCGCCAGCAGCACCCGTCGCAGCTTCCACACCTGAGCGAGCTCGTCGTGGTCGAACAGCAGCTCCTCGCGCCGGGTTCCCGACGCCTCGATGTCGATCGCCGGGTAGATGCGCTTGTCGGCGAGCTTGCGGTCGAGGCGCAGCTCCATGTTGCCGGTGCCCTTGAACTCCTCGAAGATCACCTCGTCCATCCGTGATCCGGTCTCGACCAGCGCGGTGCCGAGGATGGTGAGGCTTCCTCCCTCCTCGATGTTCCTGGCAGCACCGAAGAAGCGCTTCGGTGGGTAGAGAGCCGTTGAGTCGACGCCGCCGGAGAGGATGCGGCCCGACGCCGGCGTCGCCAGGTTGTGCGCCCGGGCGAGCCTGGTGATGGAATCGAGCAGTACCACCACGTCCTGGCCCGCCTCGACCAGACGCTTGGCCCGCTCGATCGCCAGCTCCGACACCTGGGTGTGCTCCTCGGCGGGGCGATCGAACGTCGAATACACGACCTCGCCCTTGACCGAGCGCTGCATATCGGTGACCTCTTCGGGGCGCTCGTCGACGAGAACCACCATGAGATGGCACTCGGGGTTGTTCGCCGTGATCGAGTTGGCGATCTCCTTGAGCACGGTCGTCTTGCCCGCCTTGGGCGGGGAGACGATCAGGCCACGCTGACCCTTGCCGATCGGCGCGATGAGATCGACGATGCGCGGCAGGATGTGATTCGACTCCCCTTCGACCTCCAGATGGAGCCGGATGTCCGGGAAGAGCGGCGTCAGGTCGGCGAAGCGAACCCGGTGCCGGGCCTGTTCCGGGTCGCCGCCGTTGACCGTGACGACTCGAACGAGAGCGGGGAACTTCTCCTGTGCCCGCGCCGGGCGGATCGGGCCGGTGCAGATGTCACCCTTGCGTAGCTGGTGCTTACGAACCTGGTTGGCGGCAACGTAGACGTCCTTCTCCCCCGGCAGGTAGCCGCTGCATCGCAGGAATCCGTAGCCCTCGGGGAGGATGTCGAGGATGCCCTCGCGCACCTCGAGGTCCGACTCGTCGATCGGCTCCTGCGGCCCACGACCACGCCGGCGACGCCGGCTGCGACTACTTCCCTGATGATCGTCGCCGCCGGGGCCACCCGTTCGATCTCCGTCCTTCTGGTCTCCGCCACCCCCGGTGTGGTCGCTGCCACCGCCGGCTGTCGTCCGCACGACCTCCTCGGCGACTGGCTCTTGCTTCGGCTCAGGGAGTATCGCGGCATCGAACTTGTCGGATTCGATGATCGCAGCGATGAGCTTTGACTTCTGCAAGCCCTCGTGGTCGATTTCGACCGTGCCCGCGACGTTTCGGAGCTCGTCGAGTCCCAGCTCCTGCAGTCTGGCTCGTGTGGTCATTTCGGGTGTTGCCCCTTTCGACAGCTGAAGGCCACGTTCCCTACGGCCTTCGGAGTCGTGCCTGATCCGGCGGCTCGATGTGTTCCCGTGCTTGCGGAGGCGGGCCCTTGGAGGCTGTGGGGTCCCCCAAGCCGCGTCGCGCAACCGCGCGGGGAGAGTGGAATGGATACCGATCCGGGCGGTAGTCTACCTGCGTTCCCGAGCTTCGCAAGCCCTGCCGGCCCAGATCCGGGAGGATGGAAGCGGTTCAGCTCCAGCCGAGCACGTCGAGCACGGCGTCGAGCAGCGGCGGCACCGTCTCTGTCTCCTCGAAATCAACGATGGCGGTGTCGGGATCCTTCAGGCCGTGCCCCGTCAGGGTGCACACGATCGGACCGTCGGGGAGCTCCTGGCGGAACTTGAGGATGCCGGCGACCGGGGCGGCCGACGCCGGTTCGCAGAACACGCCTTCGGACCGCGCGAGGAACCGGTAGGCGGACAGGATCTCGTCGTCGGTCACGGCCTCGATCCTCCCCTCCGATTCGTCACGGGCGTTCACCGCTCCCGCCCACGATGCCGGGTTGCCGATACGGATCGCGGTGGCGATGGTCTCAGGATCGTCGACGATCTCGCCGGTCACCAGCGGGGCCGCTCCCGCCGCCTGGAATCCCCACATCCGAGGAGAGGTCTCTGCTGCGGTGTATCCGGCCCAATAGGCGGTGATGTTGCCGGCGTTCCCCACCGGGAGGGCGTGGATCGTCGGTGCCTCCCCCAGCACGTCGATGATCTCCCATGCCGCCGTCTGCTGACCGGCGATCCGATAGGGATTGATCGAGTTCACGAGCGCCACGTCGTGGGTGGCGGTCAGCTCGAGCACCAACGCCAGGGCGTCGTCGAAATTGCCGTCGATCGGCACGATCGTGGCGCCGTGCATGATCGCCTGGGCGAGCTTGCCGCGAGCGATCTTCCCCGCCGGCAGGATGACGATACAGGCGATGCCGGCACGGGCCGCGTAGGCGGCCGCCGACGCCGACGTGTTCCCGGTGGAGGCACAAGCCACGGCCCGAGCGCCGCTCTCGAGCGCTTTCGACACCGCCATCGTCATGCCACGGTCCTTGAACGATCCGGTGGGATTTGCCCCTTCGAACTTGAGATACACGTCGTGGCGCACCTCGGCGGAGAGCTGCTTGGCGTGAATCATGGGTGTGTTCCCCTCGAGCAGGGTCACCACCGGTGTGGCATCGGTGACCGGCAGCCGGTCGCCGTATTCGGCGATGAGGCCTTGCCACTTCATGCTTCGGGACTCTCGACCCGGATCACCGAGTCGACCGATCGCACCTCGTCGAGGTCGTGCAGAGACTGCACCGCAGCCCGCTGCCGCGCCTCAGGCGCCCGGTGGGTGATGATGAGCAGAACGGCCTCCTCGCCCTCCCCTTCCTGGCGCACCGACTTGATGCTGACGTCGGCTCGTCCGAATTCGCCGGCGATGCGCGACAGCACGCCCGGCCGGTCGGCGACGGCGAGGCGCACGTACCACTTGGTCACAACGTCGCCGAAGTCGACCAGCGCCCCCGGCGAGAACTGGATTCGTGGAGCGACCTGTACCCCGGCAAGCACCTCTCGGGCAGCATCGATCACGTCGCCGAGCACGGCGGTGGCGGTGGGCTCGCCTCCGGCGCCCGGGCCGGCGAAGAGCAGCTCACCGATCGATGGGCCTTGGATGAAGATGGCGTTGGTGGCGCCGCGGACGGTCGCCAGAGGGTGGTCGAGGGGCAGCATGGCCGGGTAGACCCTGGCATTGACCCCGGCTGCGGTGCGCACGGCGAAGGCCAGCAGCTTGACGACGTAGCCGAGGTCGGCGGCATAGGTGAAGTCCTCGACGGACAGTCCCTCGATGCCCTCGAAGTAGACCTGATCGGATCCCACCCAGGTGCCGAAGGCCAGGCTGGCGAGGATGGCGGCCTTGTCGGCGGCGTCGGCCCCGCTGACGTCCATGGTGGGATCGGGCTCGGCATAGCCGAGTGCCTGTGCCTCGGCGAGAGCCTCGGCATAGCCCGTCCCTTCCTCGGCCATCTTGGTGAGGATGAAATTGGTCGTGCCGTTGACAATGCCCATCACCCGTTCGACCTGTTCACCCGCGAGCGTCTCGGTCAGCGGCCGGATGATGGGAATGCCTCCCCCGACGGCCGCCTCGAACAGCAGCGACACTCCACTTTTCGCGGCGGCGGCGATCAGCTCGGGCCCGCGTGCTGCGATCAGAGCCTTGTTGGCGGTGACGACCGGCTTGCCGGCGTTGAGGGCGGCCAGCACGAGATCACCCGCCGGGGACTGGCCCCCCATCACCTCGACGATCAGCCGGACCGCCGGATCGGAGATGACCGCCATCGGATCGGACGTGAGCATGTCTGGCGGGATCTCGGCGGCACGGCGTTTTGCGGGATCGCGCACGGCGACCCTGCACACCTGGAGGTCGAGACCGGTCTTGGTGGCGATGGCATCGTGCTCGGAGACGAGGCGACGAATCAGCGTGCCTCCGACGGTGCCTGCTCCGAGAAGCCCAATGCCGAGGGTGGTGTCCATGACGGCGACGATAGCGGGGGCGCACGGCAGGCCGAAGCCGGAAGCGCCCGCAATCGTTCCACGAATGCTCCCGATCGACCAGGCGGAGCCGCCGCCCGGCTCAGCGCAATCCCAGGTCCCGAATCAAGAGGTCGCCGTAAGCCTCGCGACGGACCACCAGCCGGGCCGTGCCACCGCGCACGAATACCACTGCCGGCCGCAACACCATGTTGTAGTTGGATCCCATGGAGTGGCCGTAGGCGCCGGTCACCGGCGTCGCCAGTACGTCTCCCACCACGATGTCCTCGGGTACCACGGCGTCGTGCACGATCACGTCACCCGATTCGCAGTGCTTGCCGACGACGCGGACCCGGCGCGGCCGCGCCGCGTCCGTCGCCCTCGGGAGGAAGGCCTCGTAGCCGCTGCCGTAGAGCACCGGCCGCGGGTTGTCGCTCATCCCGCCGTCGACGGCGACGTAGGTGCGAACCCCGGCGATGTCCTTGATCGTCCCGACGCGGTAGAGCGTGACCGCTGCCTGGGCGACGACGGCTCGCCCCGGCTCGGCCGTGACCCTGCTGCGGATCCCGGCTGCGGCGCAAGCGCCGAGCATCACCCCGGCCCACTCGCTGATCGACGGGGCATGTTCCCCCTCGACGTAGGCGACACCGAGTCCGCCGCCCAGTGACAGCTCTTCGAGATCGAGCGGAATGACGAACGACGCCATGACCGACACGGCCTTGGCAAAGAACTCGGCATCGAAGATCTGGCTCCCGATGTGGGCATGCACTCCGACGAGATCGAGCGAGGAGTGGGAGAGGCGGTCGATCGCGGCCTGGGCCGCGCCCGAGGCGAGGCCGAACCCGAACTTGGAGTCGGCGATGCCCGTGCGCAGGTACTCATGGGTGTGCGCCTCCACCCCGGGCGTCACCCTGACGAGCAGCGGCGGCGCAGTCAGACCCTCCGCGACGAGCCTCTCGATACGATCCAGCTCGTCGAACGAGTCGACGACGAGCCGCCTCACACCGGCCGTCATCGCCGCCCTCAGCTCCGCCTCCGACTTGTTGTTGCCGTGCATGATCAGATGCTCGGCGGGGACGCCCGCCGCCAGCGCCAGATGCAGCTCACCGCCGGTTGCCACGTCGAGGCACATGCCCTCCTCGTGTGCCAGTCGAGCCATCGCCCCGCACAGGAACGCTTTGGCGGCGTAGGCAACCCCGTCACCGAAGGCAGCCGCCGCCTCCCGGCACCGGGCCCGCAGGTGATCCTCGTCGTAGACGAACAATGGGGTTCCGTGCTCGTCGGCGAGATCGACGACGTCGCATCCGCCGATGGCGAGACGGCCGGAGCCGTCCACCGACGCGTTGTCGGGCAGGAGCGAGATCGGAAGGACGCTCATGTCACATCCGCTCCGGGATCTCGAGCCCGAGCAGGTCGAGCACGATCTCGAGCTGGCGCAGCGTCAGGTCGAGCAGGCCGAGCCACGATGCCTGCCGCACCGGGTCCGGCTCCCGCAGAACGTGGCACGCCTCGTAGAAGCGGCTGAGATCGGTGGCGATCTCGTAGGCGTACTCGGCGAGGTGATTGGGGGCCCGGAATTCGATCGCACGGTCGAGCACCTCCGGGAAGCGGGCCAACTCGAGCATCAAGGCGCGCTCGGCCTCCTCGGTCGGAGCGATGATCCGACCGGGCACCAGATCCTGCTCCTCGGCCTTGCGCAGAATCGACTTGATACGAACCGCACCGTACAGCAGGTACGGCCCGGTCTTGCCCTGGAACGACGTGAACCGCTCCACGTCGAAGACGTAGTTCGATTGGCGGTGGTTCCGCAGGTCGCCGTACTTGAGCGCCGCCAGCCCGACCATGCGGACGATCTCGTCGCGCTCGTCGGACGGATAGGACTGGGCGATGTCGGCCTCTGCGAGACGATCTCGGGCGGCATCGGTGACGAGTGCGATGAGGTCCTGGAGGCGCAGCACTCCGCCTTCGCGGGTCTTGAACGGCTTGCCGTCCGGGCCGTTGACGGTGCCGAAGGCGATGTGCTCGAGGCCGACCGAGTCGGGGACGATGCCGGCCTTGCGGGCGGCACGGAACACCTGATCGAAATGGAGGCCCTGACGAGCGTCGACGACATAGAGGATCAGGTCGTATCCGTCCTCCATGCGATGCTCCAGGGTGGCGAGATCCGTCGTCGAATAGAGGTAGGAATCGTCCGAGCGCGTCAGGAGCAGCGGCGGGAGCTCCTTGCTGTCCCCGGCCTCGGCGACATCGATGACCAGCGCTCCATCTGACTCGACGGCGATCCCCCGCTCGTGGAGGGCCGCGACCATCGGAGCGAGACGGTCGTGCACCGCGCTCTCTCCGAACCACAGATCGAACTCGACGCCGAGCGCCTCGAAGTCCTTGCGCTGCTCGGCTACCGAGACGTCGTGGAAATGGCGCCACAGAGCCAGGTAGCCGGCCCGGCCGTTCTGGAGATCGAATGTGGCCTGGCGGGCGCGCTCGACCTCGGCGGGATCCTGCTGGCAGCGGGCAACGACGATCGGATACATCTCGGACAGCTCGTCGAGTGTGACCGGTGGTTCCTCCGGATAGGGTCCCTCGCTGCCGGCGTCGAAGTAGGGCAGGTCGGGCCGGCGCCGCTGCATCTCGATGATGAGTTGACCGACCGGCATACCCCAGTCGCCGAGGTGCACATCGCCCCAGGTGTCGTGACCGGCGAAACGGAAGAATCGCTTCAGGCTCTCGCCGATGATCGATGCCCTCAGGTGCCCCACGTGCATGGACTTGGACATGTTGGGCCCGCCGTAGTCGACCAGCACCCGCAGAGAGCGCACGGGAGCGGTCACTCCGAGGCGGGCATCGCCGGCGATGGCCGCGATGTGAGCGCCCAGGTGCTCATCGGTGACGCTGATGTTGAGGAACCCGGGGCCGGCGATCGACAGCTCGGCGAAGACCGACGTGTTGCCGAGCGCCGCCATGACATCCTCTGCCATCCGGCGTGGGTCGGTGCCGGCGGCCTTGGCGGCAGCGAGCGCTCCATTGCACTGGAATTGGGCGAGATCGGGACGCTGTGACACGACGACCTCGCCGTGGCTCGGGTCGAGGCCCAACGTGGCGAAGGCGGCACCGAAACGGTCGGAGAGCTGACTGATGAGCGACATGGGGCGGCGGCCTCGCCGGTGGTCGGGATCGTGGTCGGCAAGCATAGGCCGCCATCTCGCTGGCCCGGCAGGTTGGTACACTCCGGGGCATCCCGCCCCAGTAGCTCAGGGGATAGAGCGCCGGCCTCCGGAGCCGGGTGCGCAGGTTCGAATCCTGTCTGGGGCACCGCCTCCTCCCAACCACGAAAACCATGTCTCCCAACCCAGGGTTGGTAGACATGAAAACCCTGCGTCACAGCCCACGGTTGGCAGACGTGGAAGCTCTCGAGGCGAGCGTCGAGGCCGCAGACTCGGGCAGGATCGCCTGAGCTGCACCGACCCCGTCACGAATCGTGCACGACCGCGTGGCTCTCTCGCCTCTCGGATTCAGCGGTCAGGAAGAGGGCGGCGACGATCAGCGCCAGTGTCACCCCGGTGATGAGAGCCTCGACGGCGGTCATACCTGCTACGTCGGCGACGGCGCCGCTTCCCTTGACGTTGAAATTTCGCGCTGTCACGGACCCTCGTCCGTCCAGCTGGCGGCATCAGGCGGATCGTCGGTGATTCCCTTGAACCACGCCGCGCGCAGCCGACCGCTCGCCGTCCATTTGGTGTACTGAACCAGAGCGACCAGTCGGGGATGAACCCAGACCGTGTCGAACGGCAGCTCCGGCTCCTCGACGAACGGGCACCAACCGAGGATCATCTGATCGAGGGCGCTGCGGATCGTTCGAAGCGATCGCTCGTCGAACCCGGCACCGACGGCGCCGATCCAGCGCAGATCGGGCCCGTTCCACAGGCCGAGTTGGAGCGCGATGAAAGTGTCGCGCCGCCCTCTCCTGCCGGCAGTGAAACCGCCGATGACTGCCCGGGCCCGCCGGAGCCGCGTGATCTTGCGCCAGTCGGAGGATCGAACCCCGGAGCGGTAACGACTGCGCGCCCGCTTGGCAACGATGCCCTCGAGGGAGCGATCGATCACGGACTGCCACAGCCCGGCGGCGTCACCGGCGACGACCGAGCCCTCGACGATCGGCGCCGATAGATCGAGGGCATGCAATCGGGCGCGCCGTTCTTCGATCGGCGCCCCGGTCACATCCTCGCCGTCGGCGAGGAGATCGAACACGACGTAGTTGATCGGGACCCTCTCAGCGGCGTCCGCGACCTGCATGGGCGACGAAAGGTGGATGCGGGCCTGCAGACGTTCGAACGAGGAACGGCCCTCATCGTCGATGGCGACGATCTCTCCATCCAGCACAACCGGGCGCGCAGCCTGCATGCCCGCGACCTCGGGATAGCGGGCAATCACGTCGTTGCCGGATCGGGTCGTCAGCCGGGCGCTGTCCCCGTCCCAGCAGAGAAGCCCGCGTACCCCGTCCCACTTCAGCTCGAAGGTCCACTCGTCGTCGGAGAACGGGCGCGGCCAGGGGACCGCCAGCATCGGCGAATAGTGGGGAATCGCTATGCCCCGAGCTCCTCACGAACGAGCCGGTTCACGAGGCCGCCATCGACGTCCGCGCCGCTCTTCATCACGTGCCCGATGACTCGACCGGCCATCTTGGGATCGTTCGCAGCGAGTTCCTCGATGGCGGATCGGACCAGCGCCCGCGTCTCCTCCTCGCTGAGAGTGGCAGGAAGCCAGCGCGACAGGTACCCGATCTCGTATGCGAGCTTGGCAGCCTGCTCGCGGCCACGTTCGCCGGCGTCCTCATACTCCCGCTTCGCCTTCGTCATCTTCTTGACGTAGGACCCGATCGTGGCGATGTACAGGGCATCGTCGACCTCACCGGAGAAACCCGGCGCGGTCTTGGCAACCGACACTTCGGTCTGCACCTGCCGGATAACGTTAACCCGCGGCCGGTCCCCCGATCTCATCGCATCCTTCAGCTCTGTGGTCAGCTCTTCTCTCACCGACATGCCTCTCGCCCTCCTCAGGCGCCATCCCGTCAGGCTAATCGCACCAATGCCACCAAACGCAAACGTTCGACCCCACCGGGCACAAACCGCTTGAAACCGCGCACCCGGCTTGCCTATGATCCACGACCGGACCAAGTACCTGGTCCTTTTGTTATGACAGAGTTTGAGAAAACTTTCACATTCACAATGTGGAAGACGAGGAGCTGAACGGGCGATGCTGACACTCACGAACTGGAGAGAGCTCTCCGCTTGCCGAGATTCAGACCCCAGCCTCTTCTTCCCGATCGGCACCACCGGCCCCGCAGTCGAGCAGATCGAGAAGGCGCAGATGATCTGCTCCATCTGCTCCGTGAGAGAGGCCTGCCTTCAGTACGCGCTGGTCACGAACCAGGAAGCAGGCGTGTGGGGCGGCTACGCCGAAGACGACCGGCGCAGGCTGCGCAAGCGGTGGCTCGCCGAGCGGCGCCGCCAGCGTCAAGCGAGCTGAATCCGACAACTGTGGGTCCGGTCATGCGACCGGACCCATCACTTCTTCGAGGAACTCCGAGCGCCGGAGAAACCGACTCCCCGGCCGTTCTGTTCTTTCTCGACCTCGAGGAAGACGATTCTGTCGGTGACCAACCCATGCCGCTCACCCTTGGTATCGGTCACCCAGAGCATCGCCCCGTCAGCGATTGCGGTTTCCAGATCGGCAATGAGCGCCGCGGCGTCCTCGACCTCGAACTCGAGTTCCCGGGCCGCCTGGACCCCGATGCGGACCTTCACCTTGTCACTCATGCCGCCCTCGCTGCTCTCGATTGAATGCGAGCATCGTAGACCGACGCCACCTCGATGAGCCGATCAGGTGCTCGGCGATCTCGGGCTTCGGCCCTCGACCTTTTCGGCGAGCGCGGCGAATGCCTCAGCCGCTTCGCCGCCGGCATCGATCACGGACGCAGGCCTTCCCGTGTCGGCGCCCTCTCGGAGAGCAGTGACGAACGGGATCTGCGCCAGGAGAGGCACATCGAGCTCGTCCGCCAGCAGCTCCCCGCCTCCCTCACCGAAGAGCAGATAGCGTTTGCCGTCGTCGCCAGTGAACCACGACATGTTCTCGACCACTCCGACGATGTCCTGATCGACCTTGCGCGCCATGAGGCCCGCCCGCCTCGCAACCCGCTGCGCCGTGATCTGCGGAGTCGTCACGATGATCGCCTCGGCCCCTGGCAGAAACTGTGAGATCGAGATGGCGACGTCGCCGGTCCCGGGGGGCATGTCGATGAGGAGGTACTCGGGATCGTTCCAGAACACGTCGGCGAGGAATTGCTCGAGCGCCTTGTGCAACATGGGAC
>Ga0315545_1002512_pt1 | contig 16507 bp, 11 predicted proteins | sample SalMarSW160210MG_FD_203096 | JGI IMG/M metagenome (GOLD analysis project Ga0315545, IMG submission 203096) | Salt marsh sediment microbial communities from the Plum Island Ecosystem LTER, Massachusetts, United States - Salt Marsh Sediment SW1602-10 ...
CGCTGCCAGACAGGATGATAGAAATCATTACGAAATTGCGGTAACACTCAAGGATGGCAAGCGCCAAGTTCTCTTCAGGAAAGTCATCAAAGCCAAAGTTATCGAACTTGTAAAATATGTTGAGGTCGGGCCTGGTCCTGTTGTGTTGTCAATCAAGGCCTCTCCTTTGTCTTACGAATTTTCCTGTCAGTCCCCAGACGGCACCCGAAATGTATTAGGCACGGCTTTGACCAAGGATTTGTCGGTTGAAGAGATTGGCTTCGAACACGGGATGTGCTTTACCGGTGTATACTTCGGTATGTATGCAACAGGCAACGGCCAAAAGTGCACGAGTCCTGCCGATTTTGATTGGTTTGAATGCGTATTCCAAAATTAACTCTAATTCTCAAACTGACCGATTCTTTGTGTCATTCCCGCGCAGGGCCTGCCCTGAGCTTGCCGAATGGGCGGGAATCTATTAAAATTTTCGGCAAATTGGATTCCCGTTTTCACGGGAATGACAACGTGCAATATATTTATTATTGTCAAACAGGTATTTTACGCTGGTTTTCAATTAAAATCCGGTCAGTTTGAGTTTAATTGATAAAAGTTGAGGTAAAGTAGTTATGAATAGGAAGTTGAATCTAAAGCTATTTGGTTCAGCGTTATTTTATCTATTCATCATTTCCCAAACCGTTTTTTGCCAGGTCAGGCTGCCGCGGTTAGTAAGCGATGGCATGGTGTTGCAAAGAGATGCCAATGTGAAAATTTGGGGCTGCGCTGGCGAAGGCGAAAAGGTAACGATTAAATTTGACGGTAAAACATACAATACCACCGCCGACATAGATGGTAAATGGGCTGTAACACTTCCTGAATTAAAAGCGGGCGGCCCATACAATATGGATGTCAGTGCCAGCAATCATCTAACCATAAAAGACATTTTAATAGGCGATGTATGGGTATGTTCCGGCCAGTCGAATATGGACCTGACGATGGACAGGGTGAAATACCGCTATGAAGATGTGATTGCAAATTCTAACAATCCGGCTATCAGACGGTTTTTTGTTTCCAGGAGATATGATTTTAACACACCACAGCAAGACCTACAATCGGGTCGCTGGGAACCTGCAAATCCTGAGAGTATTCTACGCTTTACAGCCACAGGTTATTTTTTTGCAAAAGCATTATATGAAAAATACGAGGTCCCCATCGGTTTAATTCATGCAAGCGTAGGCGGCTCACCCGCCCAGGCATGGTTAAGCGAGGATGCGTTAAAGGCGTTTCCTGAATACCTGCAAACAGCAAAAAAATTCAAAGACAGCGCCTACCTTAACCAGATCTTGAAAAAAGATAACGCTGTCAGCAACGCATGGTATAGTCGTATTCGGAAGCTTGATAAAGGTTTGGAAAAAGGTCAAAAACCGTGGTTCGCTGAAGATTATGATGCCTCGGAATGGGCGGCTATGGATGTGCCGGGTTACTGGGCCGATTGTGAACTGGGGCCTGTCAACGGCGTTGTCTGGTTTAGAAAAGAGATTGATGTCCCGGCTTCTATGACTGGTGAGCCGGCAAGGCTTTGGCTGGGCAGAATTGTAGATGTCGATACAACTTATCTGAACGGCAAAATTGTGGGCTCGGTTTCGTACCAGTACCCCCCAAGAATATACGATATTCCTGCAAACTTGCTAAAAGCAGGGCGCAATGTCATTGTAATCAGGGTTATTAATAACACAGGCAGGGGCGGTTTTGTTCAAGATAAACCGTATCACTTAACTGCGGCAGGACAGACCATCGACTTAAAGGGCAAGTGGCAATATAAATTAGGCGCTACAATGGACCCTTTGCTACCCAAAACTTTTATTGAGGGGCAGCCGTTAGGATTATTTAATGGAATGATAGCGCCGCTCTTAAACTATACAATCAAAGGAGTAATCTGGTATCAAGGTGAATCCAATACCGCAAAACCGCTCGAATATCAAAAGCTGTTCCCTGCGTTGATAGCTGACTGGAGAGAAAAATGGGCCCAAGGAGACTTCGCATTCTTGTACGTACAACTGGCCAACTTTATGGAGGCTAAAGACCAGCCAACCGAGAGCAACTGGGCTGAGCTTAGAGAAGCTCAGCTTAAAACGCTCGATGTTGCTAACACGGCAATGGCTGTTGCCATCGATATTGGTGAATGGAACGACATTCATCCATTAAATAAGCAAGATGTAGGCAAACGCCTTGCACTCGCAGCTCAGAAGGTAGCTTATGGTGATGAAGAAGTTGTTTACTCGGGCCCGATTTACCAGTCGATGAAAATCCAAGACAACAAAATCATTATAACGTTTACGAACATCGGGAGTGGATTAATCGCCAAAGGGGGCGGTGAGCTGAAGCATTTCGCCATAGCCGGCTCCGACGAAAAATTCGTCTGGGCGAAGGCAAAAGTACAAGGCGATAAAGTCGTCGTCTGGAATGATGATATAACCAACCCGGTAGCTGTACGTTACGGTTGGGCTGATAATCCTGAAGGCGCAAATTTATACAATAAAGAAGGCCTGCCGGCATCGCCTTTTAGAACTGACAAATAGCACTTACAAAAAAAGGTGGATAATGAAAAAAATATTTTGCCTTCTTTTCATTAACATGATGATTGTATTTCATGCTTTAGCACAGCAGGACACAGGGTTGGATGCGAACAGTCCACCTCCACCGGTGCGGCTAACCGCCCAGCAGGACCATCGGAGGATGATGGAGCTTCTGCAAATAAAATCGCTAAGGCCGGGCAGAAATGGCATGAATCCCCGGTCGCCGAACTACGCTAATTACGACGAGTCCAAGGCCAATCCCTATCCGGACCTGCCGGACCCGCTGCTATTGAAGAACGGCCAAAAAGTCACGACAGCACAAATGTGGTGGAATCAACGGCGCCCTGAAATCGTGGAGGACTTCAATAGAGAAATCTACGGCCGAGTCCCCAAGGACACACCCAAAGTGAATTGGGAAATCATCAGCACGACCAAAGAAACGAAAGGTGAAGTGCCGGTCGTCACGAAACAGCTCGTAGGTCACGTCGATGATTCATCATACCCATTTATTAACGTTGACATCAAGCTGACGCTGACCACCCCGGCTAATGCGCCTGGCCCGGTGCCGGTGATAATGGAATTCAGTTTCGGGGGTCGTTTTGCAAGGCCAAGACGTGGCGAGCTTAATTGGCAACAGCAAGTTCTCGCCAAGGGCTGGGGCTATGCCATCATCATCCCCACGAGTATTCAGGCTGACAACGGCGCAGGTCTGACGCGAGGCATCATCGGTCTGTGCAATAAGGGCCAGCCCCGCAAGCTCGATGATTGGGGTGCATTGCGTGCCTGGGCCTGGGGTGCCAGCCGCGCTCTGGATTATTTCGAGACCGACGAAGCCGTAGACGCCAAGCAAGTCGGCATTGAGGGACATTCGCGCTACGGCAAAGCAACGATTGTCGCCATGGCGTATGACCAGCGCTTCGCTATCGCTTTTGTAAGCTCTTCCGGCGAAGGCGGCGCCAAGCTTCACCGCCGCAATTGGGGCGAGATAGTCGAAAACGTCGCAGGAGCAGGCGAGTACCACTGGATGGCTGGTAACTTCATCAAGTATGCCGGCCCTTTGAACTGGGACGATTTGCCGGTTGACTCTCACGAATTGGTTGCTTTGTGCGCCCCGCGACCCGTGTTCATCAGCGCCGGCGCAACCAATGGTGACGGATGGGTTGACGCCAAGGGCATGTTCCTGGCTGCGGTTGGTGCCGGGCCTGTCTACAAGCTACTCGGCAAGAAGGACCTGGGTACTACCGAGTTTCCCCCGATAGAGACACCGCTGATCGATGGTGATGTGGCCTTTCGCCAGCATAGCGGCGGGCACACTCCAGGCCCGAACTGGCCAACGTTCCTGAGATTTGCCGACCGCTACATAAAGAGTCCGTCCCTGCCGGCAACACAAACGACGGCCACCGACGCACGATAATGGCTCCCAGGCCTGCTGTGTATATTGCTACTGCCCGCAAGTTCTTGGGAATCATTTGTCAAACGTTGGAGAGTGACTAAATATTCGAGGATTTACCGAACTTTATTATCACAAATACCTAATGAAAAAAAAGAAAGTTAGAGTAGACTTTTAATTCTGATTGTGAATAATCAATGCGCTTATTCTTGTCATTTCGAGCGGGCCCCCGTGTCTTCTGTCGAAGACAGAAACGGGGGCGAGTCGGGAAATCTGGATGCAACAGCGCTGCTAACCCAGATTTCTCCACTCCGTTCGCCGTGCTCACTACGGTCGAAATGACAAGGGCGCAAATATCAAGCACAATTGGTATAACATAGGAGAAAAGTCAAGTGAACAGTAATGACAACACACAACTGCCCCGACCCGGCTCAGCGCCTGCCCTGAAAGATGTGTTTAAGAACGATTTTTATATTGGTGCTGCCCTCAGCCTAAATCAGATTTCCGGCAATGAGCCTGATGCAATGGCCCTTGCGGAAAAACACTTCAGCAGTATTACGCCGGAAAACATCCTCAAATGGGAAGAGGTCCATCCTCAGCCGGATAAATTCAATTTCGAGCCGGCAGACCGTTACGTAGCTTTTGGCCAGAAAAACAAAATGTTTGTCGTTGGCCACACTCTCGTCTGGTTCTATCAGACGCCGGACTGGGTCTTCCAGGATGAATCAGGAAATCTGTTGAGCCGCGAGGCGCTGCTGAAGCGAATGAAGGAGCACATCTTCACTGTGATGGGCCATTACAAAGGCCGAATCCACGGCTGGGACGTCGTCAACGAGGCAATCGCAGAGGACGGCTCTTTTAGAAAATGTAAATGGCTCGACATTATAGGCGAAGATTACGTCTTAAAGGCCTTTGAATATGCCCGCCAGGCCGACCCCAGCGTCCAGCTCTATTACAATGAATACGACCTCGAGAAAGAAGCCAAACGCCAAGGCACTATGCGGCTGATTCGCGACTTGCAGTCAAAAGGCATTCGCATAGACGGCCTCGGCATACAGGGACACTACTTTCTCGACTATCCGCCTATAGAGGAGCTTGAAAGAGAAATCATAACTCTCACCGAGCTGGGCGTAAATATAATGGTTACCGAACTGGATGTAGGCGTGCTCCCTTTTTATCCTGTCGATGCCAAGTTAGTTGACCTCTCTTCCTTTGATGCTGCAACACAGAAAAAGTACAACCCATACCCGGATGGCCTGCCCGATTCCGTTCAAAAAGACCTGGCTAACCGATATGCTTCAATTTTTTCTCTTTTTCACAAGCACCGTGCACAGCTTGTCCCCGCCAAGGCAGGGGTCAGCCGGGTGACATTTTGGGGCGTTCACGATGGCCAATCCTGGCGCAGCTACATGCCCATAAGCGGCCGTGCCGACTATCCACTGCTGTTCGACCGAAACTATCAACCAAAGCTAGCCTTTTACGCCGTATGCCAAACGGCTGAAACTTAATATGTAATGGTGCGTTGCCCTTCAAAAAGAAACTTTTCCTTGTTCTCCTGTGGAAAAGCTATCTTTTTTGCCTTAAAAATTTACCAGCATAACCCTTATCTGGTGTACCAAGAGTTGCTTCAAAGATTAACTGGCAGATTGGCATACCGGGACTCAAACGGATACTGAATAGCCCATGATTACATAACTCTAACTGGATAGGCCCCGCAAATCCTGCATGTATCGTTGGTGCGGTAACATGCACCGCTAAACCGAGTCTAGCTAATGAACTTTTCCCTTCAACCCTTGCAGCGATTCTTGAATGATTTGGAAGGTTGATCGTTTCGCGAGTCCACGCCAGAATAAAAGAGTCTGGTGCTAATACATAACCTTTTTTAGTTAGAATCTTCTTCTTGGTATATTTATCCCGAAACTCAGCATACTTAAACTTTGGTCCTGGCTCAATAACTTCCCCTCTGGTCTTGTCAATTTGATTGAAATCCCACACCCGAAACTGCTTTGCTAAAGTTAGATCAACAGAAGTGGAGCTATACCGAACTGCGATTGGCTTCGGCTCTATAATAATTTGTTGGTTAGCTAAAAATACTTGGATTTCGCGGTCCGTTAGTATCATTTTATTAGCGGAGTATTTGGTTTTTATTCACCCAAACTCTCCAATCTCCCGAAGATGTCTCTTGGGGCAATTCAATTAAAACATAGCTTTTATCTCTAGCTACTTCAGCTGCCAAAACATGATTGGAACCAGTCTGGGCAGCGCTTAAAAGAACTTCAGCGCGAACCCCTTCTGCTGTTGTGATATAAGCGATACGTTCAGACCCGATAGCCCCCCGTATAATCTTTGCTTTTACCCTGTTCATTAAAACTCCTTTCCTTTCAAGAATTAAGATATCATTATTAAAGTCTTTTGTCAAAAATAAACTTTTCTTTTTATATGCGGATGTCTAACCACGGATTAACACGGATAAGCGCGGATTAGAGGTCCAGAGATTTATATTGTTTAGCCCCGGCCCCTGTGGCCGGGGTTATTTCTTACTTTTACTTCGTAGTGAATCCAACTTCGCAGAGCAGCACATCGCACACTACTTTTATTTGTTCATTCTTTTGTTCAACTTTAACAATCGATCGAAATAAAAGGCTTATACGTAAAGCGCGTACCTGTGGCAGAGCTACGCGCTTTACGTACTCCAAATTATACTACCATACTATTAAGCTTACATCGAGATAGGAGATTTGCTTAATTAATAACTCCGCTTATCTGAAAGGGACGCTGTGCGAGATGGCTTAATCAACGGCATGTAGCATGTAGTTACTGCGTTGTTCGACCGGCAATGCAAACCAAAGCCAGCCTTTTACGCAGTATGCCGAGTTGAAGATGCTTAACATGTAGGGTGGCGGCTTGCCCCACCAATTATTCTATTAGACAATGAATGTCATTCCCGCAAAACTTGTCCTCGACAGCGACAGGGGAGTGTGAATCCAGCATGTACGGTGCGATTCATCTCACACTACAACTACCACTCGACATTTTATTAGAAGAGCCGATGTTTCAATTACATTTCAAAAGTCCGGAAATGAGTTCAGTTGCTTTTTGAGCACCGTTTGTTGGTATAGGTGTGTAGTGTACTTCCTTACCAAGATTGTAGATTATCTTCTCAGCAAGGTCCGTTGGTGTTGTCTGGTAATAAGACATCCGAATACCTGCCTGATGCCTGGCTAATCGTCCTGCAACGTGGATCTGTTGCTCACAATGATTCTCCAATGGAAAGTAAAGAAATGGGCGTCTTAGAGCAGTCAACTCAAGCGTAGCAGTACTACCTCCCTGAACAATGGCCAAATCGCTTGCAGCAAAGTGCTCATAAAGAGATGGAACATATCCTCTGACCTCTACGGCATCCGGAACGTCCAAGGAATCTATGGAAAGGCGTGGCCCACATATAAGAACCATACGGAGGTCTGGGACTTCTCTTCTAATAATTGGGAAAGCAAGTCCACACAATTCCAAAAGCTCTTTGCCAATTGAAGTTCCGCCGATGGCACATACGACCAAGGGTTTTTCACTATATCCTAGTTTCTCCCTTATACTTGTCTTATCGGTGTATTCAGCAGGATTAAATGGGAGAACATATCCTACGAATTTATACTTTGCTTTCGCATAATCTCGCCGATTCGGCAGTAGAAAGCCGAATCTCTTGTCGGGGACATCCTCTACCTCACCTACAAATATCTCTAAATCAAAAATAGAAGGACGGGCCCAGATCCGATTCCAAATATAAACGCCCAGCTTATCTAGCGGATTTTTCGTCATCGAATCAAGTCCAACAAAATCGTAAATCATCACAAAAGGAGCCTTCTTGAGTTGTGGATTTTCTTTCAAGGAAATCGCTATTTCATAGGTTTCATCACCGATAACAGCATCGAATTGTTCTCTTCCAATTACCTGTTTGAAAATCTCAACGTTGTTTGCCCATACTCTCCTTGCCTTAGACGCGTACTTTAGGATATTCAGACCAAAGCCGTTGGCTGCATTTTCAGCAGGAGTGTTGTCGTTGGCATAGATGTCCGCTTCTGGGAGAAGCTTTTCACCGGCTTCCTTGAGCAGCAGACTTGCTGGATGAGCAGCCAACCAAAATATTTTTACTTCCGGATACTGTCTGCGAATTTCATTCGCTATCGCCAAGTCTCTGGTAATATGTCCTAATCCTACTGATCCGCTTATATATAAAACTCTCTTAACTGTCATTTCAAAAAACCTTGGTATCAAGTTTCAATTGGCGAATTTTATCCAGGCTTTTAATGAACTGTTCCTTGGCTTTATATAATAAGTATTTACTCATTTTAACTCCTTTATGATAATATAATAATATATAAAACTCTTTGTCAGCAATTTAGTTTATCGGAGATAAATCGTCAACATCAAAGCAAAAGACAGAATTCAGAAGCTTGTCCGCCTCCGGCGGGACAGAAAACATAATACAGATTTAGCGGACAGTTTCAGGATTGATCTTATTAAATCCAGCTTTATTCAAATAAAGATACCTCAGATAACAAGAATACATAAAAGTAGTACTTAAATAATAAGAATACCTAAGTATCTTAGGTATTAAGACTAATGTATTCGGTGTCGGGTATCCATAACTAACATTCGAGCATCGGAGATAAAATGTCAAGATAGAAACAGCGGATAGCGTTCAGCGTACTGCCCTTTGGTGGTGCTCCTCTACTTCGCTCGGAACGGCGGGGCTTCGCCGGGCAAGCAAGACAGCCATACAGTGTGCAACGTGTAGCGTGCAGCAGACAGCTTTCAGCGTACAGTTATTCCTTTACGCTATAATCTAAACCCTGAACCCCGAACCCTGAACCCATTAATCCACGTCTTAGCCTTTTCTAAATTTGGGCTTGAAAATCGTGATTCTATAGGGTATCATCCCACCTTCTTATTCGACTAAAACGCTGCTTCGTTAGGAGTTTGTTTAAAGTGCAAGATAAAAAAGACATCGAAATCGTAGCTGCTGGGCATACCTGCCTTGATCTAATACCTGCTTTTACAATCGAGGGAAAAGTTGACAAGATGACCGACGTCCTTGTGCCAGGCAAGATGATAAATATGGGCCAATGCGTCGTTGTGGGAGGAGGCCCTGTTACAAATGCCGGTGTATCTATCCGCAGGCTCGGCGTAAAAACCGAGCTGATCGGCAAAATCGGAAACGATGACTTCGGCAAAGAGATACTCAATTGGTACGAAGAGCACGAAGGCCATTTCAAGGGGATCAAAATGGTCGATGGTGAATCGACGTCGTATACCATTGCGATATGTATCCCCGGCATAGACCGATTTTATCTGCATCATTGCGGTGCAAACGACACCTTCGGCTACGATGATATGGATTTCGACCTTGTCGGGCGTGCGAAACTAATGCTCTTTGGTTATCCGCCCTGGATGAGAAAGCTTTATGAAAACACCGGTCGACAGCTAACGAAAATCCTGAAAAAAACCAAGGAATTAGGAGCTACAACTGCGCTCGACCTGTCACTACCTGATGTAGATAGTCCAGCCGGCCAAGTCGACTGGCTGGCAATTCTTAAAGACTGGGTTCCACTGTCGGATATTATGGTGCCCAGCGCAGAAGAAATTTTCTACTTCCTTTATAAAGAAAAATTCCTGGAGAAAAAGGCAAAACTTGGACCCAAGGATAGCGTCCTCGACCATCTGACTGTAAAAGAGATATCAACCGTCGGAAATGATTTAATAGAAATGGGTACGGCAATAGCCATGATAAAATGTGGCCACAGAGGATTATACGTCCGGACCGCAAATCAGGACCGCCTGAAGAAGTTAGGCGCCGCAGGTTGTCCCGCTTTTGAAAACTGGGCTAATCGCGAACTCTGGTTCCCTGTTTACCAGGAGGAAAAATTTGTAGGAGCACTTGGTTCCGGCGATTCGGCGATTGCGGGATTTCTCTCTGCCTTTGTCTGGAATCACTCCATCGAATCTTGCTTAAGATATGCCAACGCCGCTGGAAGTATGAACGTTACTGTTCCTGATGGCCTTACCTGGAACAAAGGCTTCGATGACTTAACCAAACGAATCGAATCAGGGTGGAAGACAAAAGATTTGCAGATTAACGAGCCTGGCTGGAAGAATGAGCGTGAATTCTGGATTGGGCCTGATAACCGTGGTAAATGGGAATCATAAAAAATAAAACGGGAGATAAAGATGTCAAAAGCAAAAGTAAGCACAAAAACAAGAGACGCATTTGTCAGTAAGAAATTAGCAAAAATGAGCCTGGAAGAGAAGGTCGGCCAGCTTTTAACGTTTACCTGGCGCGGCGCAATGATAACGCCGAGCGGAATTGAACAAATCACAAAATTGCAATGTGGTGGACTTTGCCTGGAGCCATACGCGCTTGAGACCTGCAAAAACCTCTATTGGGGCAATTCCCAGATAGACCCGAATTTCAAAAAACCGAAAGGTTATTTCACCATATCGAATACTTATTTTGCCGGCAAAACCTTCGGCATCAGCATAACGCCGGGAGAATACACAAAAAAGCTAAATGAACTACAGAAAATCGCGATGGCCAGACCCTCCGGCATTCCTTTGCACATGACCATTGACATGGAAGGCGATTTCAAAAACGATTATATGGCAGGCGGCATTCGCCAGTTCCCCTCACAGATGGGTCTGGCCGCCATCGGTGACCCCAAATTGACCTACAAAGTCGCCAATACCCTCGCAAAGATGTGCAGCAATATAGGTATAACTCAGTTTTACCATCCGGTTTGCGACTGTAACACAAATCCCAAAAACCCGGAAATCGGCATACGCTCCTTCTGTGACAACCCGAAAGTTTGTGCCGAGCACGTGGCCGCGGCCGTTAAAGGTTATCAGGACGCCAACGTCGCGGCAACCGGAAAGCATTATCCCGGCAGAGGCGCTTCCGGAACCGATGCACACGACGTGCTCGAAGTTCTTAACCTAAGCAAAAAGAGGATGAAAGACGTTGATTTGGTCCCGTTTAAGGCGGCTATAGATGCAGGCTGCATGGCCATTATGACCGGACACTCCGTTTACCCCGCCTATGACGATAAATTCCCCACGACTCTGTCGGAAAAGATCATTACAGGTCTTTTAAGAGAAGAGCTCGGATTCGAGGGCGTTATTGTTTCCGACGCTATCGGCATGGCTGCCATCTTGAAAAAATGGCCTCTGCCACAAGCTTGCGCGATGGCAATAAAGGCAGGCTGCGATACGATACTCTTAAAAGCCGATGATGAATCGAGGTCGCAGTGCTTCTTTGGAATTAAACAGGCCGTCGAAAAAGGCGAGCTTTCTGAAGACAGGGTCGATGAGGCTGTTACACGTCTTTTAAGGATGAAGTATGACCAGGGCTTGTTTACAAAAGCGGGGAAGATGGACCCCAAATATGCGCAAAGCTATGCGCTGAGCAAACAAGTTGTAGATTTCTCCTGGGATGTTGCCAAAAAGGCTCTCTTAATAATGCGCGACAACAAAAAATTGCTGCCTTTGAAAAAAGAAAAGAAAATCCTGGTCATCGAGCAGCGCATTCCTTACGAATTTTGCGGAAAAGACCCTTATATGCACACGCACATGTTCTGCGAGCGAATGGTTGAGCATTCGACAAATTTAATCCTGACCGATACGGAATTTTCCGCCTTTGACGAAGAGATTAAAGAATGCCTGCAGCTTGCCAAACAAGCCGACCTCGTGGTTATGACCAACTATTACGCCCGAATCGTCAAGTCAGGCAACAATCAACTGCTGGCTCAGAAGCTCAAACAAGCAGGGCACAAAATTGTTGTCGTGACCAACTCTCCATATATAGAAGGCACTACAAAAGAGGCTGACGCCGTTGTCTGTCATTTCTCCGGCACGCCCGATTCGATAAGGGCCTCTGCGGACCTGCTCTTTGGAAAAATCAAGCCTCGCGCCGCGACCAAATGTCCGGTGAAGCTTAGCGGACAGAAAGCGTCCTCTGTGAAAAAGACAGAGACGAGAAAGCTGAAACCGCCGAAGAAACATACTTTGAATTTATCATATTGTTAACCCCGTGAGATAGGCGAAGCCACTATCTAATGGGGTGAACGTGGACCTGTCCGCCGAAGCTTCAGCGAAGGCGGATTAACGCGGACTTATCCGCCTATGGCACAGGACACAGAAATTTTTAGTTTAGCCCTGCCATTACTATGGCAGGGTTCATTTTTTTGACACTGACCTGTCCCCCGATTTGCCCAGCGTAACTTAAGCGAAGTCAGGAGATTTATCGAAGGGGGATTAACATTGACTTTTTTTGCCACGAAATGATTATCACAAAATGTTTGAAAAAGGTCTTAATTTTTATCGCCAATAGCCTCAAGCTGAAACTGTTGGTTTGTGTAAGATGAAATTTCATAGATCCGCTTCTTTAATGCTCAAATCTTGTAGTTCGTTTGCTATAGTATTTAACCTGCTACGTAAAAATTTGTCCGCATCATCTTTATCAAAAAAATCAGGATGTCCCCAACAATCGTACTGATTTTTAAGTTCTGTAAGCAAATCCCTTATTTTTTTAGGATAGTACAGATAGTTTGGAAAAATCTTTTCATAAAAATCGGTTTTCATAACTCGTAAAAAATCTTTTGACATATCGTTGGTAGGGTCGCAAAAAATATGCTTTGAAAAATGCAAAAGGTTTTTATAAGCTTCAATTCTATCCCTTTCATGCATCTTCAATTTTTCTAATCGAACATTGCCTCTATTCGTTAAATACGTATTGATTAGGCCAATTGCGCCTCCTAATATTGTACCAAGAATACCAAGCCCCATACCAATCAAAGTGTAAGTAGCCTCATTCATATTAATTACCTTTCATATCACCTTAAACTCTATCTTTTTCCACCCACATTTGCAGGGTAGTGTTTGTTTTCAATATGTATTTATAATCTATTCTCCTTCAACCGCCCTTAACTGTCAAGACCGCCCAGGCTGAAAACATTGAGCAGGTGATAGTAGAGGTTGGAAGGAATACTATCTGACTAAGACACTCAGCAGCAGTCAAATCCGTGTCAAAAAAGCTTGAAAAGTAGGATAATATTTGTTATCATTCTGCTTTTATTTCGACACGGATTTAATCTATTAGATAGGCCAAGCCGTCATCTAACGGATTTGACAATGATTAACACTGTTTTATTTTTAACTTTTGCCTTTTTTGCTTTGTAATTTCTGTGCTCTCCGCCACATGCGGATAAGTTTGTGGCAACAAAATAAGAACCCTGCCATAAATGGCAGGGCTAAACAATAAGAATCTCTGTGTCTTAAGAATGTGTTCGTGAAATAAATGATTATGTCTGAAACAGAGGAGATGTTATATGCCAAATGCACAGCATGCCTTACGGCAGGAAAGTAGCTTAAAAATAAGCGATGTGTTTACAATTTCAGGAGTACAAATATCTGACATTTACGTCAAAAATAAAATGACGGTTCATTTTCAGGGAATGTCAAAAACCCTTCAATTCCCTCATACCATCGCCCTTGCCGGTGCTCCAACCTGTTCGATAGGCATATCTCCCGAAGGCCTGTACAATAGACTTAATAATGCCGGCAGATTAATTCTATTAAATCAAAACGCAATCCAATTTGCCTCTGCGCCATTTATCCGTGTAAATGATAAATTTTTCATGCTAACAACAAGAGACCCAAAGAATGTAGAAGGACCCGATGATGTCCCTGCCTTGAAAAATTATTATCATCCTCACGTTTCTGAGAAGCAGACCTCAATTTCTATCGCTACGCCTTTAACGGAAATGGCTTACAAGCTTGGTAAGGTCACAGTGACAAGAAAACTAATTTCTCCTTTTCTTTCCGGAAATAACCAGGCCCTAATGCCTATTTCAGTAGAGCAGTTCGAGGTTAAAAACACCACAAATAAAGTTCAACAAATTACTTTAGTCGTCCCCAGGCCTTCCCTTGTAAATCTTCAAGAAAAGGAATTAAAGCCCACAGATCAGGACACCGTTTATGTATGCTCAGCGCCGGTGAAGGTCCATCTGCATGAAGAATTTGACTCTGCCGGCTTAAGGGGTGTGGTTATGGCCAGCAAAGAATGCCCCGACAGAATGGTTATCGCTACCCCTGAAACCAAAGGCGTAAAAATAGATACACACCCCTCTTTTTGCTTAAACAGGCTTAAACAGGATTTATTGCTGAACGATGACGGCAGCTTTTATGAAAAGAGAGCACCAATCCCTAATCAAGATTATGGAGCAGCTATCAGTCTCACTTTTACATTAAAGCCGAACGCAACAATAAAAATACCGGTCGCCCTCGCTCTGGACTTCCCGCAACAACGATATATCGACGGCAAAAAATTTGAACGCAAATACGTCAAAAGTTTTAAGAACACAAAAACCAGAGCCATAGATATGGTAAAAGTCGCCCTAACTCACTACCCGAAATGGCTCAATCGAACAATAACTATCCAGAGCAGGATATTCGATCAGATACGGAAAAGCCCATCCTATAAGAATGATAAGGATGGCGCACTGAGACTGACCCGATTGATTCTTAATGAATTTAGTTTTCCACTGTCGAATGCCGCCGTCTGGATCGAAGACAAGAATGGCGATAATTTCGCCAGATTCCTGGAGTGCTTTGATTATGCCTATATCGATCCTTCGGATGTAGATTGGTATTCTATGGTACTGCTTATACTTTTCCCGGATATAGAAAAAGAACTCTGTCAGAGTTTTGTTAACTCAATTGAGAGGCAGAATTCTAATGAGCGTTTTTATCATTACCACGCCTCTTTTGTTGAAGCAAGAAAGCATTTCCAAGAACATCCGGAAGAATACCAAGGCATATCGCTTACCCAGATAAGAGATGCTATTAAGGTTAAAGGTGCTGTGTCGCATGATGTAGGTGCTATGCCGAAGGGCCATCCCTTGCGCAACGTCAGTGATTACGCCTGGTACAATGACAACTATTGGGTCGACCTTTTCCCCAAGCTGGCCACGAGAGTGCTGCGAAATGTTAAATTTACAGGCGATGTGGATTTCTTAAAGAAAAATTGGAAGACGCTTAAATTCGGATTTGAATATCTAAAAGAGCTTGATATAGATGGGGATGGCATTCCCGAGGGCAATCCCGGAGAAGTCAAGAATACCTTCGATAATTTAACCTTGTTCGGCGTAGATGCCTACGATGCAACTACTTTTATGGCCGGTTGCCAGGCAATGATGAAAATGGCCGAGCTAATGAAAGATACCGCTGCTCAAAAATATTATCAGGACTGTTTCAAAAGGGCCTCTGAGAGCTTCGAGAAATTATGGAGAGATGCGAAAAACCGTAGTGGCCGAAGACTTCAGTATTATGTCACCTGCTATGATCCTGTGACAGGGAAAACGAACACAGATGTCTGGACCAATCAACTGGATGCCCTATGGGCACTGATCGCGATGGGAGAAGAGCCTTTCATCTCCGAAAAAAAAGCCAGAAAAATCCTAAAGACAATTTACGACAACAACCGTACTCTTATGGGCTGGGCTATGTGCCGGACAGAGGATGGAGGCCCGGTAGAATCGGAACAGGGACAGGATGTCTATACGACATCCAATTATGTTTTTGCCCAGCTTCTTGACTATTATGGCCTGGTCAAAGAAAGCAAAGAAGTCTATAAAAAAATGGATAAGGTTATCTTCCGACATGCAAATTCATTAATATCTCCTGATAACTTAAGAGCCGAATTAGAACAGGAAGAGGGAGAGTCAGCCCCGGGGCCTCATTATATCGTAGCCGCTTATCCTAGGCCGGGCGCAGTATTAACTCATTTAGTGATCCAATATATTAAAGACCTTCAAAGAAAAACCGGCTCTACAAAAATAGACTCCAAGCGTCTGATTTCTTTCGCAAAGACTCTAATGAAGTAGTTAGTGCATCAAGACCTGTAAAAACATATAGGCAGTCTTAAACACGTTATATTTGCGTACTCTCCCCAACCAATAATATTTAGCCCCCAGGTTTATCCTGGGGGTTATTTTTTTGGCTTCCCATGTTTATCCTGGGAGTCTTGTTCTTTGGTTTCAGGACCTGTCTGTGGTTTGCCCGTTCCATGCAGGTTTTCTTTTTGTCATTTCGTGCTGGTTTTTTTTGTCATTCCGTGCTCGACACGGAATCTATAAATCAATTTATTACTACAACTCAACCGTTTTCTCCGCACTATCCACCGGCATTAATATTAGCTGTTCTTATTATTTAAGCGCTAATAATTTTTCTCCATGTTCTTCATAACACTTATTGCAAAACTTCCTAAGCTTAACATGCGGGGAATTGACTCTTCCTATACTCTCAGGATAATATATTTCACCTTTCTTTATTTCTTTCCTGCAGTTGTAACAAGTATGTGGAATCCGTGCCTTTGTCTCTTTTAGAAATTTTGGTTCTCACTCATGATATTGGTAAAGAATAACAACAAAATTGGGCATATTGAGGACATTTGGCCGATATGTTATCGGACAACTTCTCAAATTTTACAAGGAGGCTCGATATGCCCGAACAAAAAAGC
>Ga0315545_1002513_pt1 | contig 16505 bp, 9 predicted proteins | sample SalMarSW160210MG_FD_203096 | JGI IMG/M metagenome (GOLD analysis project Ga0315545, IMG submission 203096) | Salt marsh sediment microbial communities from the Plum Island Ecosystem LTER, Massachusetts, United States - Salt Marsh Sediment SW1602-10 ...
GCGTACCGCAAAATCCGGATGTTTCACCTCGAAGCCGGCACGTGGCATGGTTACAAGCGCCAGGTGTGAATATAAAGGGTCTCGTTTATCAAGGGGCCAGGAGTGTTTTTCTTCGGGCAATTGCATCGCAATCCTTCATTTATAAAATATGGTATACGTCTATGAAGGAAAGCCATCTTACAGATCAAAGCGCCTTCCTCTTATCCCGATTCCCAGTCACCTTTGAAACAACGAACCCGACAACAAAGCCGATTGCCATGGCAAGTGGTATCAGTATGATCTGGGACATACCCACTTTCCAGAAAAAAAGCCGTAAGGTGACCACCTGGGTATTCTGGATAAGTATGATAAGTAATAAGGCAATTAAGACTAACACTACGATAAATTTTGGTCTCATCATCAATCCTCTCTCTCAGTATTCTCCTCTTTCTCTTCTTCTTTTCTCTCCTCTTCTGCCTTTTCTCTTAGTGCCCTATTCTCCCGCTGAAGGTGTCTCACCTTTCTGTGGAGTGCAAGCCTGCTGGAAATCCCCACAATCATACCAATGATAATCCCGATGATGATGGAGATGTACACGATGCCGTAGAGGGGGATAGTACCGGCAGTGATGCTGAAATAGTAGTTGAGAAGGGTAGGCTGGTTATTTTTAACACCGAAGGTGATCAAAAATAAGAGAACAATGATCAAGATGATGCTCTTTACATACGTCATCTTCAGCCTCCTCTTTTTTATTAGGATTCTTCGCTGAATGGGCGGAAAAAATCCCCAGGGAGAAGGGACGGAAGCACCTTCTCCCTGCAAGGCGTCCGATAGACCCTGCAACGATTATTTCCTCGCTCGGGGCCTATTTCTTGGCTGGGGCCTTCTTCTCCTCGAGCCAGCGCTTCAGGTATTCAGCTGCCACATCCCTTCCGCCCAGCCCGAATGCAAGGGCAAGGGCCAAGGCAGCGGCGCCAAAGACGAGTCCAAAGGCAGAGGCTACGATTTCTTCGCCGATCCCTAATTGAATAAGGGCAATTGCCGATACAAACACCACAATGGCGTAAAGGGAAATCTTGCCCAGACCCTCAGCGTTTTTCAATCCCGCATTGGATGCGGCTGTCCTGACCACTGCGGAGAGCAGGTTCCCCATAAGGACCCCCAGCACCAGCACGATGATCGCTGCCACTACGTTGGGGATGTAGAGGAAGATGCTGTTAAGCATATCTGAGACAATCGGCAAACCAAGTGCATCGAGTGAAGCGATGAGCACCAGGATCATGATAAACCAGTAAACGAGCGTTCCGACGATCTCAGAGGGGGCCTTGACGATCTCCCCCTTCTTCAAGAACTTATTTACTCCAGTCTTCTCCGTTGCCGTGTCAAAGCGCACCAGCCTGAGAAGCTTCTCAACGCCCACTTTCACCAATCGGGCGATGATCCAACCAACTACGAAGATGATGATCGCCCCGATCAGTTCGGGCAGGAATGCCGTAATCTTGGTAGCGAATGCGTTCCACGCACCTGTGACAACTGTTGTTACTTCCATAGTAATACCTCCTTGTTTTGGGTTACTATACGGTTACGTACTCCACTATTCCCTTTACTTTTCTAGGAAGTGCAATGTAATATAAAGTAAAGTATAGTTATTTAGCGGACTTGCCTGTTTTTCCCATCTTTACCTTGATCTTTACCTCTTTTTTCCTTGCCTCCTCTGCCTTGGGAAGCGTTACTTTCAGGATGCCCTTCTCAAAATCCGCCTCAATCTTATCGGTTTTTATACTGCTCGGAAGTTAGAAGGAACGCATGCATACCCTCTAAAAAAATGGAATTAACGAGGTGAGACTATAAAAAATGATAAAACAATTAAACATATAATGTCAAATATTAAAATTTTTCGTGGAAAAATACTATTGCATTGCTAAATGCAAGCAAATAATTGTATATTCCCTTTGCTGATGGGCAACTTAATATTCCTGCCCTTGACCTCTGGCTATTCAGGCCAACGTGGTTTCTGATTGGAACGGTAATTCTCGTGATCGTTTTATTCAAGTTGGAATACCTTAGCATTGTATGTCTTTGCGAGTCCACGTATGATCTTGAAATCCTGGTATCATTAGCTAACCTTGGCTTTTAGATTGGAGGATAAGATGAAAAAATTCACCCTATTTTTAATTATCTTTTGCATGCTTTCTACAGCAAACTTTGCCGGCGAGGAGACAAAACCAGAACTCGCTATTCCAAAAGGGGCACTGATTGTTGCGTCTGAATGGGCACTGGATGGCGATACACCCCGGGGATTTTCCAAAGAGACCAAGGTAGGGCAGCCTCAGGTAGCATTGCAGGATGGTTTTCTCAAACTTTCGAGCAAAAAAACATCATTTGGCCTTAAAAAAGATTTAAAGGCATCCATAAAGGACTATCCCTATATCCACTGGTCCTGGCAGGCGCGCAACCTGCCCAAAGGCGGCGACTTTCGAAAAAAGGAAACGGATGATCAAGCCGGTCAGCTCTATGTGCTTTTTCCTCGTTTTCCCGCCAAGGTAAATACATTGATGCTGGGATACCTCTGGGAAAACGAGACACCAAAGGGTACGAGCGGAACGAGCACAGCCTGGTCAAAACTTAAGTATATTGTGGTAAGGGATAAGACCGATCCCCTGGGGGTATGGTATAACGAGTCAAGAAATGTATATGAGGATTTCAAAAAACTCTTCAATGAGGAGCCGCCTGAGTTAGGCGGGGTGGCGATATATATAAACTCGCAGCATACCGGTTCAGAGGCGGAGATTCTCTACGGGCCGATTTTTTTCACGAAAAACCCATAAAGACCCTTTACTGCTGCAAGACTTCCTGAAACCGCGAGCCGATCTTTCGTATATAAAACCCCTGTTTGAATAGTACGCCGGGCAAAGGTCATAGTAAACCTGGATTAACCATAATTAAGGAGAGGATATCTGCTGAAAAGCATTTCATGAAAAGAATAGCTAAAAGGTGCTTTATAGGCGCAGCTATTTGTCTCTGTGTCGTGCTCGTCTTTCTTGTCGGGGTCTGCGTATATCTCAACACGGATCATGCCCGGGATCTTATTCAGGGCAAGGTAAATGGAGTCATTCCAGGGAAAATCTCATTCAGCGATTTTCGTTTTTCCCCCTTTAAAGGCGAGCTCGCCTTAAAAAACGTTACACTTAAAGATCGGCGTAACGGTGAGATCGCAGGTCTCAACGCCCTCCGTGTCGATGTATCGTGGGCTTCGCTTTTAAAGGGAGCACTCACCATCAAGAAAGTAATCTTGGAGAAACCTTGGGCTAATCTCTATACGGATAAAAGCGGAGAGCTAAACCTTGTGCGTGCCGTTACCCCTGCCAGAAAAAAAGAAGCAAGGTTAAAGGAGAAGTCCGGTGTAAAAAGGGCATTCGGTTTTCCCATTAACATTCAGGTTAGGTCATTAGAGCTTGCCCATGGCTCTATTCGTTATGAGGAAGCTTCTTCGGGTTTAATTATCTCAGTAAAGGGCTTTGATCTCAGGGCGGAGGGTGACCTTTTAAGGCAATCTGCACGTATCGTGCTTCAGATCGCCGAAGGCAGGATAGACAGCCACAAGGTTAATACGAGCCTTGCACGATGCACGGTGAGCGCAACGCTTCAAGGGGACCGCATTGATGAGCTTCTTATCGAGGCCAACACCCCTGCATCGAGGCTTAGGGCGTCCGGAAGCGTACGCGATATTTTCAAAAAACCCATGTTCGATCTATCCCTGGACGTTTTAGCCGCACTCCCCGAGGTACAGAAAAGCCTTTTACTGAAGACGCTGCTAACAGGAGATATGAGAGCAAGGATAACTGCCAGAGGGGAACTGGATAATCCTGAAGTTACCATGAGCCTCACCTATGGGGGCGGAATGCTTTCGGAGAATTACGTTGATAGGGCATCTCTTGACCTCATCTTAAAAGAGCGGTTAGTGACTCTCAATAATCTCAACGCGGATATCGGTTCCGGGAATATGAGCATGCATGGAAAAGTCGACCTGTCCAAGGCATTTAAACAGGGATTTATTGCTCCGCAAAGCGATCTTACGGCGGTATCATACCATGTGCTTCTCAAGGGGGCTGGAATAAGGCTTGAGAAATTGCGGAGTGCGATGGAATACGGATCCAGCGGTATTGTGGCATTTACCATGGCATTATCCGGAACGGGATTATCTCCGAAGGAAATGTCCGCAGATGGAGAGATGGAGGCGGATTTCAAGGAATTTGCTGCCGGCACGCTTAAAAAACCGGTTGATCTCAACGTTACAACCAGTGCCGGTCTCAAGGATGGGGTTGTAACTATTAAGCAATTAAAGGCCAGGTCAGGATCACTATCAATGCAGTCGAGCGGTCGATTTGATTTCTCTTCCGGTAACATCGCAGCAAGCCTGGCAATAGAGGTTCCGGATCTTACCGAAACACTTTCTTCCCTTGGGATAGGCGGTATAGGTGGTGCCTGCGATATCAGAGGCACCCTATCAGGATCGCCCAAAAGACCGGCATTTGATTTTGTCTTAATGGGAAGACAGCTCAGATATAGGCACGTAACGCTCGGGAATATTGGGGTCAATGCAAACCTGGAACAATCGGGAAGATTACGAGTCGCAATGCTTTCCCTTGAGAATCAAGGCTCTCTCATAAATGCCACTGGCTCGGTTAAGGTCCTTAAAGAAGATTTGTTTAAGGTTGACCGAACAGTTCCGTTGAATCTCTCTGTTACCTTTAAGGATGTTGAGATGAGAGATTTTTTTACAAAGGAGATAGTAAAAGGCACGATCGAGGGGCACGTGAATCTTGATGGGTCTCTCCAATCCTTAATAGTAACGGGCGCTTTAGCAGGGAGAGACCTGAAGTCCAAAGCAATCCGCATCGGTGATTGTAAAACCACATTTCGATTTTCTGATGGAAAGCTCTTTGTTGAAAAGATGGAGATTCGTAATCATAAGTCCATGCTCCGTTTCTCCGGGACGGCTCAGATTTTTGACCAGAAAACAAAGCGAGCGCTCAAAGATCCTGCATTTACCCTGGTTGTAAAGAGCGACAGCATATCTGTGGAAGATTTTGTTGATGGCCTGAAAGGAAAAGTCTCTCTTGCCGCAACCATGGAAGGAAACGTCAGAAGACCGCGAGGGACCATTGATCTCCACGGTACAAATGTGGATCTCGGGGTCCAGCGTTTTCACGACGTTAAACTGACGTGCGTCCTTGATGGTCAAAAAGCATGGTTCATGCCATTGCATCTTGCTGTGGCACCAGGGGAATTGATTGAATGCTCAGGCTGGCTTACCCTTGATAAGCGGTATCAGATCGAAATGATATCAAAAGGAGTTTCCCTGGGAAGCATTCAAAAGATTAAAAACCTGAAGATTGCCGAGGGTAAAATCGTTTTCACTGTTTCAGGTCATGGAACGCTTGAGAATCCCCAGTTAAAGGGTGATATTAGCCTCAAGAATCTAATGTTCAAGGGCAAATCCTTCGAGGATTTTCAAATACATCTTGATCTTCACGATAGGGTAGCCAGGATTTCAGGCAAGCTGAACTTCGATGTCGCTGCATCATTTCACTTACAGAATAATGATTTCTCTGCAACCCTTCTGTTTCATGAGACCGACCTGAGCCCTTATTTCAGGATAGCAGGCAAGGATCAGCTCAGCGGAATGGTGACCGGTAAGGTCGAGGCCAGCGGAAATAGTAAGGCGCTCCGTAAAACCCAGGTCTATGCAGATTTCTCTCAACTGGACCTGTTTTTCAAGGGTAATGCGCTTATTCATACCCCTCATTTTAAGGCATCACTCAAGGATGAGGATATCTCCATCGCCGCAGATAGACTAATTTTGCTCAAGGAGGGGCACATTGATATCAGGGGAAAAGGCAAAATAAATGGCCAGATTGATCTCCAGGCAGCGGGAACGATCCCCTTAAGAGTTGCAGGAGCATTCACTCCACATCTTCCAGATATAGCTGGGGATATCTCCCTTTCTGTTAGTGTGAAGGGAACATGGTCCCATCTTGATATTCAGGCGGACATCGGGCTCAGGCACATGAGTTTCACAATCCCGGCTCTTGCACAGAAACTGCACAATGTGAACGGCAGCATTCGAATTGCACACAAGGCGATTACGGTTGAAGGGCTTGAAGGACAATTAGACACCGGTCGATTCGATCTCAAGGGCAGGATCGAACTGGAGGGTTTGAGGCCCTCCAATATCGCAATGAATTTCAACGCGAACTCGCTCCCAGTTCGAGTGCCAGACACACTGGATTTACTTTTAAACACCCAGCTAAGCATTAATGGGCCCCCCAAGAAAATATTGATTCGGGGGGAGGTCATAATTCTCGAAGGAACATATTACAAGGATGTGAACCTGGGCATTATTCGAGCAATTGGCGAAAAAAAGCGGGAAGAGGCACCCCCTTCTACAAACCAATCCCTTGCATTTTTTAAAAATATAAGCGCGGATATCTCCATCAAACACAGAAATCCCTTTCTTGTTGACAACAACCTTGCTCGCTTGGATATCAGCCCCGATCTTCGGGTGTCGGGAATGCTGAGCAAACCGATAATTACCGGTCGGGCTTCCATTGAAAGAGGAACTATTACCTACCGAAGCAAGACGTTTATCGTTAAAAAAGGGATTATTGATTTTGCAAATCCCTACCAGACTGAACCGACCGTTGATATACAAAGCGAGGTACAAATCAGGAAGTGGACAATATATTTGGCCGTTGCCGGTCCACCGGATAGGCTTTCATTAGAATTAACTTCTGACCCTCCGGAGGAGGACGGGGACATAGTATCCCTTTTGTTGATCGGCAAGACGAGAAACGAGCTCATAAAGACTGAGGGAGGCACTACTCAATCAGCGGCCAAACTGCTTGCCGGGATTATCTCTGCAGCGCTGGAAGAGGATATCAAGAGAGCCACCGGCCTGGATATAGTCAGGATTGAGACCCAGACACAGGACAATGAGGAGACTTCCGATCAAATAAAGGTAACTCTTGGTAAGGAGCTTTCCAAACGAATGACCATCAAGTACACGGGGGAGCCCAAAGACGGCGAGTTGACCCAGCGCGCGATTGCAGAGTATAAATTGCTTGAAAGCATTTTGCTGAGCGGCTATCAGGACAATAAAGGGCTGCATGGCGGGGAAATATTCTTTAGACTTGAGTTTCGATAGAAAGGCTTCAAACCGAAAATGCCACTGAGAAAAAATCTCTCAATGATCCTGCCGATTATGTTGTTTCTGCCCGCGTTTCTCGTGCATGCGTCCTGGTGCCATTCTTACTTCAAGGAAAACGGCAAAGGCACAACAGCACCTTCTGATAAGGTTATTGCCCGCATTGGCATAAAGCTTGGCGACCTTCCGGATGATACGGGAGAGTTAATCAAATTGGCCAGGGACCTCATTATTCTTAAAGAGGGGGAGCCTTTTTCCCCTGATTCGCTTGAACGGTCAATTGAGGCATTGAAGCTCTCCAGGAGATTTCAGGAAATCCATGTTGATTCCAGGCAGGAGGAACGAGGCATCGCCCTTTTATTTAACCTGAAACCCTTTCAATTAATCAAAGATATCAGGATATATGGCGAGTTTCCCCTTTTCGAACGAGAAATCCTGAGGGCAATGACCATTCGCGTCGGTGACATGCATACCCATGAGGAACTCGCAAAACAGGGGACACTGATTGCAGAGGTTTTTAAACGCGAGGGGTTTGTCGAACCAAAGATAACGGTAACGGCAGAGAAGGATAGTCAAGATGGTAATGTTGTTATTCGTGTAAGCATCGAAAAAGGCCCCTACCTTACTGTTGGTCAGATCAATATTGAAGGTAATCGAGCGCTTTCAGACGCCATGCTCAAATCTAAGATGAAGATCTGGCGTGCTGCCTTGCTTCCGGGAAGCTCAGGACGCTTCGTTAAAAGAGACCTTGCTAAGGATATTGAGGGGCTCGTTAGTTATTACAGAAAGAGTGGATATCCTGATGTTGCGATCGATTACAAGATAGGCGAGCCCGGGACAAAAGGCCTTTCAGTTTTTATCCTGATTAATGAAGGTCCGCGATATGAGTTTGAGTTTGCCGGCAATACGACATTTAAGGGCAGCACCTTGAGACAAGACCTGGTTGTTTTAAGGGAAGGGAATAAGAATGATCTAGGATTAAAAAAAAGCATCAAAAAGGTAAAACAACGGCATGGAAAGGCCGGTTTCCTTGGTGCCCAGGTGAAGATTGAAGGGTCGGTCGCTGCTGAAAGGGATGAAGCGGTACGCACGGTTCGGTTTGTTATTAACGAGGGGCCTCGTTCTGTTGTGAAGTCAATACAGCTCAGGGGAAATCAGACCTTTGACGACGCAAAGCTCAAAAAGCAGATGCTTACCCGGGTTCCGGGGTTCCGTGAAGAAGGGATTTTTCTACCGGAAACCCTTGATGAGGACATTAATGCTATTAAATCCCTCTATCGCAAACACGGGTATATCGATGCGGAAATCAAACACACGCTGAAATGGAGCGGTGATAAAAGGACTGTCGAGATTACCCTTGAGATCGAGGAAAAAGTTCAAGCCCTTGTATCTTCACTAAAAATCGTGGGACTAACCGTTATTACTGAGGAGGAGGCAAAAAGGGCACTACGAATGAAGGCAGGGGAGCCCTTTCGAAGGTACATGGTGCAAAGTGATGAAAATACCCTGTCGGCCCTGATTTCCAAGAAAGGCTATCCGCACGTTACGGTACGAGGAGAGGTGTCGATAAGCCAGGATAAGTCGAATGTCCAGATAACGCATTACATTGATGAGGGGCCATATGTGACAATGGGGCATGTTTACTGCATGGGCAATTTTAAAACCAGGAGCAGCATTATTCGAAGAGAGTTTCAAATGCAACCGGGGGAACCTTTTTCCTTGGTGAAGATGCTCCAGTCCCAAAGAAACATCCGCAATCTGGGTATCTTTGACTCCGTAAGTTTCAGGGTAATCGGCCTTAAAGAAAAGAGGGATCAGGTCCATCTCTTGGTGGGGGTTGAAGAGAAAAAACCGTATTTTATCGAGGCAGGAGGGGGATATGAAACAGATAGGGGATTTTACCTCCATGCCAAGGCAGGGGACCGCAACTTGTTCGGAACAAAGAAAGACGCATGGATAGCCGGAGAGATAAGCCAGGTTGGCTATCGGAGTGAATTGGGGATAACTGAACCGCAGCTCCTTGGCACGCGAGTCTCAGCGACATTTGGTCTGTACTCGGAACGAAAAGAGGAATTTAATCAGGATTTTGGGACCACGTCCTTTGGCGCATCACTGGGATTCTCTCGAAAATGGTTACACCACACTTATGCAGGGCTGAATTTCAGGTTTGAACGGAGAGAGCAATACAGGCGAGACTCATTAGAAAGCACGACTTATCTTGAGGATGATACGTTTCAAGCGAGGAGCATTTTCGTTACCAGCCCTTCGATACGCTATGACACGAGGGACTCATTTATCCGCCCGAGAAAGGGAATCCTGTCTTCCTTTTCTATTGATGTCTCCAAGGGGATAAGCAGCTCACTTGATGATTTTTTAAAATACCGCTATGATATACGGTACTATGTAACCCCTCTGTCGCGGCTGACCCTTGCCTGGCTCGGGCGCGCGGGTTATATTGATCCTTATGGCGAAACCGAGAGAATTCCCGATGACCAGCTTTTTTACCTGGGGGGTACATCGAGCATAAGGGGATTCGATGAAAATCTGCTCTCTTTTGATGCACAGGGAGACCCTGTTGGTGGCCGCTCCGCAGTGGTGGGGAGCATGGAAACCAGAATCGATCTCGGTAGAAATCTGGAGTTGGCCCTCTTTTATGACATAGGCCGTGTAGATAACATATACGTTGAAAGTGTATCGGACAAAACTCGCTCTTCAGTGGGCGTAGGTTTACGTTACATTACACCTATTGGTGCCATGGGATTTCTTTACGGGATGAAAATTGATCCGGAAGATGGTGAGAGCCCCGGAAGACTTCATTTTTCAATTGGCTACACATTTTAGCACATGACCCCGACTCTTCGCCTCAGGGTTATATATGAAAGAGACTATACTTTATCTTCCTTAATCTCTTAGACAGGATAAACAGGATTAACAGGTATTTTTTGTTCATGTGTCCTTCCCGAGTGAAAGGACACAACCACAATGCCGCCACAGGCGGCACACGAAAGCTCCGGGGTCAAACCAGAGATGAGTAGTATGACAAACCATAGAAAAGCAGCAACCCAGAAGTATTTCTCCCGCGGAGCGGGATTTCTCTTTCTCAGTTTCGTCCGGAAACTGAGAAAGGAGAAACAAAATCCTCCAGATCCAGTAAATCCTGTCAGATAAGAAAAAAACCATTGATAATTGAGTTTCTCAGTAGGGCTTAGGGGCAGTGGGCGGCATGGCAGAGTCGGTGTTGGGTCACGGGGATGGAGGCAGGCACTTAATCTCCGACAATAGATCTTGCAGGCTTAACTGTCAAATAGGCCTTTATGCTCTTTATCATTCCAGGTAGTATTACCAGGCACGGCCTGCTGTGTTTTAACGTTTTCCGGCCTTTGCTGAAAACCGATACATTTTTTGCCCGTAAATCTTGAAAAAAGGAGGTATTGTGGTGAAACGTATGATAGTGAGTTTTTTTCTGGCCATTGTGTTTGCCCTGTGTATTTCACAGACTCTGGGGGCCGAGCAGAAACACGAAACCCTGGAGGATGTTGTTGAGGAAGAGGTATGGATCATCTTTGCCCATGATCCTGCCGGCTATCTTCATGACGCCTGGAAAAACTTCTTAAACGGGGATCTTTGGGATGCAGCATACAATGTAAGAAAGACAAAGGCATTGCTCAAACTTGAGGCCGCCCGCGCCGAGAAAGAGGCAAGAAACGGTTTAGTGGCATCCATCAGGCAATTGGAAGGGCTGATAACGTCACTTGAAGAGGGAACGGCGCCCGCAAGCAAGGCGTTGCGGCAGGCCTTTGCACAAACCGAGTATGCCCTGTCTAACCACCATTACCGCAAGGCTCTGCACTATAAGGAAAAGGGAGATTATGACAAAATGACCTATGCCCTGGATGCTGCGGCAACCCACTTGCTCCACCGCTCGACCTGGGCTGATTTGAAATTGGACCCCAACGATGCCCTCGCCGCAAAGGAGGCTCGCTCCCTCGCAAGAAAGGCCAAAAGAGGAGAAAAATGGCTGCCCGGCAAGCTTCGCGAGGCAATAGATGGCATTGGCCGGGGAATCAGGAAGCTTGGCGAAAGGCTCAAGCAGGCAAAAGAGGGCTCATAGAATGAGATGCGGCCATTACTAACCAATTTTTTTCTAAAAAGTGGCCGACTGAACTATGGAGAAGACACTGCCATCGGCCTGCTAAAAAAGCACATACCTGCAGCATGGCAGCTGTGGTATAGATTAAAAAAATAAAACACAGGAATAATAAAATGTATCGTTACAGGCGCATTTTGGCAAGTCTTATTAAGCGCGCTTATTAAGCGCGTATTTATCATCTGGAGGTAAAACACAATGGCGGATAAGCCTCACTTCTATATGAAAACAGTCAAAGAGGTCTTTGAGGCTCTTGGGACCGGAGAAAAGGGTCTTTCAAGCGAAGAGGCAAAAAAGAGAATTGCTCAATACGGTGAAAATACATTAACCACTATAGCCAAGACACCACAGTGGTTACAATTTCTCCTTCAATTTAAAGATGCCCTCGTCATTATCCTCATCGTTGCAGGGATAATTTCTCTTGCCGTCGGTAATTTCAGAGACGGCTCCATCATGTTCATTATCGTCCTCATTAATGCCGGTATCGGTTATTTCCAGGAACATAAAGCCGAACGCATTATGGATTCCCTTAAAAAATTAGTCCAATCTCCTGCAAAAGTTTTTCGTCACGGTGAATTAATTGAACTACCCCAGGAAAAACTCGTGCCCGGGGATGTTATATACCTCGAGGAAGGAGATAAGGCACCTGCTGATATTCGAATCATTGAATCGTTCAATTTAAGGACAAATGACTTTTCCCTAACCGGGGAATCAATGCCTCAAGAAAAACACAGCAACACCATAAAAAAGTCATCCGGCCTTGCAGATCGGGATAATATGGCTTATTTGGGAACAACTGTGGCCTCGGGTAATGCTAAAGGTGTTATTGTGGCAACAGGAATGAATACCGAATTAGGAAAGATTGCAAGCCTCGCGCAGCAGGAAGAAAAATCGCAAACACCATTACAAGCGGAATTGGGAACACTCGGAAACAGAATTACTATCTTCGCCATAATAATCGGCATTGCATTGTTTGGGGTTACGATATGGCAGGGGCTTGGATTGAATCTTGCACTTATCTATGCTCTGGGCATTGCAGTTGCCATTGTTCCTCAAGCACTACCAATGCAAATTACCGTAGCACTCTCTAACGGTGTTGCACGGTTGGCTAAAAAGAATGCGGTAGTAAAAAAACTGTCCTCTGTAGAGACCTTGGGATCAACAAACGTAATTGCTACCGACAAAACAGGGACGCTTACTAAAAATGAAATGACCGTGAAGTATCTATGGTTTGATGGTCAACAATATGAGATTACCGGTGTTGGGTATGAGCCGAAAGGGAGTATATTGGATTCCAAGGACAAGAAGCTCACAGAGGCGGAGATTGATAAAATAGAAATCATGTTTGATACCGCCACCATGGCATCAAATGCCGAAATTCATGAGCCCGATGAGAATCATCCCGGTTGGTATCCCATTGGAGATCCAACTGAAGCCGCGCTCATTACAGCATCAACAAAGCTTGGGACTCGCTCTCCCAGGGAAGATGAAGAAAGCCCTGAGCTTCAGGAATTCAGCTTCGATTCCGAGCGAAAAAGAATGAGTTCTGTCAGACAGTTTGATAATCGCGTCGTTCTTTGTATGAAGGGAGCACTGGATGGTATGCTCTCTATCAGTAAAAAAATCTATAGAAACGGGAAGGCGGCAGCAATTACAGAACAGGATAGAGAAGTAATAAAAAAATCGAGTGTAGAATATTCTCAAAAGGCAATGCGGGTCTTGGCCTTTGGATACAGGGAGCTGCAAGATAGCAAACAAGACTATGTAATGGAAGATGTTGAAAAGAATATAATTTTTCTTGGATTGATGGCGATGAGCGATCCTCCCAAGGAAGGCGCTAAAGAGGCAATAGAGAAGGCGCATGAAGCCCATATTAAAACCTATATTATGACGGGTGATCATGCCCTTACCGCGCAGGCAGTAGGAAAGCAAATTCACTTGTCCAGAACAGATAAAGAAGTGATGGTTATTACCGGAGAAGAATTCTCTGAAATGCCTGATGAAAAACTCATAGAGATTATGAAAGAAAACGAGTCCCTTATTTTTTCCAGAGTGTCTCCTGAGGACAAATTGCGCATTGTAAAAGTTCTAAAAGGGAAAGGGGACATAGTTGCAGTAACGGGCGATGGGGTTAACGATGCTCCCGCCTTAAAAAGTGCGCATATTGGGGTGGCAATGGGAAGCATTGGTACTGATGTTGCAAAAGAGGCCTCCGAACTTATACTCTTGGATGACAGCTTTTCAACGCTTGTATACGCGATACGAGAAGGAAGAACAATTTATAACAATCTTAGAAAGACAATAATAGCCTCTCTGACCAGTAACGGGGCGGAATTAAGCATTGTTCTTTTAGGGCTTGTAGGTGTAGCTGTTTTTGGCTGGCCAATCCCCATTTTAGCTATTCAAATTTTAGCTATTGATCTCCTGGCAGAAATTTTGCCACTTACGGCTTTAACCTTTGACCCGGGCTCAAGCGATTTAATGACTACCCCTCCACGAAGCCAGGAAGAGCATATATTAAACAAATACACAATGGCCGAAATTCTATTCCTGGGATTTTTGATGGGGGCCCTTGGCTTTGTTAATTTTGGTATATTTATTAAGCGAGCTGGCGTAGAGCTCACTCTGGCTCATGGTATGTATCCGAGAGCTACGGCCCTCAGTTACGCAACTATAGTGTCCTGCCAATTTGTAAATATCTTGTCGAGGAGATATAATTATGAGTCTCTTTTTACTCGCAATTTTTGGAGCAATAAAAAAATCTTGTGGTCTATTGTTATTTCACTTGGGTTAACAATGGCAGCTATTTACACACCCTCAATAAATACTTTTATAGGGTTTGCTCCTTTAACCCTAAAGGACTGGTTAACAATTGTAGCCTCGGCAGGTGTATTCCTTTTTGCGTATGAAATACTCAAGATGTTTAAACGATCCAGAAGGAAACCTTCCACTTCTTATTCATAAGTGCTTTAATCTGCGGGACGGGGTATCTTGAGCGGAATAAATCTATGCCCATTTCGCGTTTCGCCTTGATTCATTGATGACCTTCAAACGATTAGGCCTCCGTTTTAAAATATAACTCGATAGTATAGGAAATCCCATTTTTTAGACAGGATAGACGGGATGTTCAGGATATAATGAAAATAAGAAAATCTTGTTAATCGTGGTAATCCTGTCAAAAAAGTTCCGCCGCAGGCGGCGAAGTTCAAGAGATCTTTACCCCGTTGAATTTACGGAATATCCAACCCATAGCTGAAATAACAGGGGATATTTTTAAGATGCGGGGCGTGGCAAGATATCACGAGTCTGATTTTGATTTTTTGTCACTGGAGGGACAATGTCGCCTTCCACAGCATTATCACAAGTAAAGCCCATATCCTTAAGATAATGGTATGGGCTCAATTTCTTTACGCTGCACTGGTAAACCATTCTGGCACTGCCTTTACCACAGCTTTTACAATATCACGATCGTGCTCACTCAGGGCTTCCCTCTCGATGAGTGACTCAACTGTTTTCCCTAACACCACCATCTTGCTGCCGGTGTGAATAATTGCAGGATAATACTCATTCACGAAGAACTGTTTGAGCCTGAGCCGCTTGACCTCATCATCTGCCATACCCTTAATATGTTCTTCAATCTGGATTTTATCGAGCTCACGTAATTCAGATTTGGGAGAAACCATTTTACTGGCTGTGGCCTCAAGGCCTTCGACACACCTGAAAATCAGCTGCCAGTGCTCAACATTTCCGAGGGAGTTGATCATAAGTGTGTTGGTAGTAATAATGCCCTCGTCGCGGTCGATCTTTACCCCTTCTAATTGTGGCAGGAAATAATTGTCGGATATGGCACTGAAGGCACTCACCCCTCCTGCGAAGGGCCTTTCCATTAAATCACTGAGCGTGAAAAATGGCTTCTGCTCGAACCGTGCATCCTGTAAGAGTATAAGCTCTTCCTCGGTGTAGTGAAAACGCTCATTCCAGAGTTCCTCTGGTGAGAGATCCTTTCTGGTGAGCGAACTCTGACTCATGATCATGCCCAGGCTTTGGCCTCCCCGCCACACCAGAGGCAGGGCTCCAACCGTCCATTCAGCACTACCACCAATCTCGCCAATCATGCTGTGCAGACCACGGCCATCTGGAAAGCTGAGTCCATCCAATCCCATAACCAATGCTGGAAAGAGATCTCCGTCCTCATCAAAGGGAGTAGCAATACCAAGTGCATTCAGCTGATCCATAGCCGGATGGTGGCGTGGTCGGTCAATGAAGTACGCGGTCATTTCTGAGAAACCTCTTACACCACATGCATCAGCTATGATTTTGGCCTCCTGTTTCAGATCAGTGTCCCTGGGATTAAATTCGGGAAATGGCGCTCCCGTCATCCAACGCTCAATGTAGATGTCGGGGAGATGCCGCTTAAAGTCTGACTCCGTGATAAACAGTGCCGTAAGTGAGCTGTGGATACCCTTGACCGACTTCCCTGTGCCGTCAATAACATCCGAACCCATAGAAAGTCTGCTGGCCTCTTCGCCAAGGCCGTGACCATAGCGGCTGCAGTGCTCCTCTTTGCCGAATAGCGCACCTACCGGGATAGTGGGATTACCTCCTGCCTCCACCCCTGGCTTGGCCCGAACGCCCTCGGTTATCGCGCTCTCTATGATTACATCCTCACCTACATCAAAGGTTTCAGTGGTGATCTGGAGGACCTCACTCATAATCTGGGCAGCAAGCCGATCGTTCTGACGCTTTAACCGGTTAATCAAGACCTTCGTCTGATGATCCTTGTGCACTTCATTCAAGGTACCGAATCCATGAATAGCCACAGCCATTGCAGGGAGTGCCGCAGCCAGGATTATGGCCTGACGGAACTGCTTGCTTCTGAATACCCCAAGGTTGGAAAGCCCATTGACTCGATCATCAATCATAAACACCGTACCATAGATAAGATCGAGGCAGTAAAAGTCCAACACCTCCCTGTGCCTTTGATTAAAGGTGGAGACCCTCTCCTTGCTCATCTCCATGGGTTCATGACGGCCGTTATAGGTCAATTTTGCATCGGCGATGTGGTACCTGAGTGGATTACTCATAGTTGCACCTCCATAAGTTATTGGCCTCCATTATCAAATGATGATTACTCAAATTGAAGAGGTATCGTAAACTGATGAGAATACCCTT
>Ga0315545_1002516_pt1 | contig 16499 bp, 11 predicted proteins | sample SalMarSW160210MG_FD_203096 | JGI IMG/M metagenome (GOLD analysis project Ga0315545, IMG submission 203096) | Salt marsh sediment microbial communities from the Plum Island Ecosystem LTER, Massachusetts, United States - Salt Marsh Sediment SW1602-10 ...
TTTCACTTCTCCCACCCTGTTGTGGTACGATGAAGAAGAAGGGGGAGATACTTGATGCCCTGGGAGTTTCCCGAATACCCTGGTAATTGGAAGGACCTAAAATCCTGGATATTGAGACGAGATACTTATACATGCCAGAATTGTGGCGCACAAGGAGTTGAGCTTCATATCCACCACATTATACCTCTCTCCAAAGGTGGCAGTAATGATCCAGGGAATCTCATAACTTTGTGTAGAGAGTGTCATGAGGCTGTCCATCCTCATATGAGGACAGCTAGGCTTGCGAGGGAAGGGCGAAAGGTGAGAAGGAAATGGGTCAAGCCCGCTGAATGGCAACGACCTAGCAGACCCACCGAGCCCGTCGTGGCATTTGTTCTCTTTTGGCTTTCTATCTTGGCTGGTCTTATCAGCCTAGTAGTAGCGATGTTTCAGGCTATACTGGGGAACCCAGAAACAGCTGGAAGCACTGCATCAGGAGGACTTGGCTTCCTGTTCTGGGCTGCGATATTCTTCGCATACACTGTCCACAAGTATGTGAAGATAGAGAAGTTCGACACGAAATCTTATAGACAAGTAGGTTTTCAAACATCATACAATAATTATTCAACTCAGGGCAATCAACAACCCCGCCGCAAGCAGCGGGGTATGAATGGGTCGAAAAGCTCTATTCCTTATCGCGGCAAGCCGCGGGGAATGCACCCACAAAGGATTCAAATAGGAGCGCAGGTTACCATCAAGGATCAGGGACGAGAGTTGGTCGAAACAGTTAAGGTCGTTAGTCCTGAGAAAGCTAATCTGGCAAAGGGCTGGATCTCTTCGGAATCCCCCGTGGGGAAGCATCTAATTGGCAAATGTACAGGAGAGGAAATCGTGGTAGATGCTCCGTCAGGCAGGATCACTTACACGATTGTGAGGATTGAGTAACAATCACCAAACATAGTGACCTTTAGCTTCAGCTTGGGACTAAGTCATCCGATATCACTCTTCAGGCCCATTTAGGTAAGTTGCAGCGTCAAGAAGAAATGCCCAAGCGCGCAATTGGTGTCATACCAGCAACTCTGCCCCTCGTTTCCTTGAAGTACGCTAAAGAAGCGCGGGATCAGGTCTGAAATACGACATTCATCATCTTCCCAGCTCCTTCCGCACATAGAGTGTTGGCAACGCTTAGAAATTGGTTCATCCGACTAATGCGTACTTTGCCTCGTGGAGCCCAAGGATTCTGAGTTTGAAAAAGTCGATGTCTCGGTACCCATAGGCTTGCCGTTTGAGGGTTTTGATCTTGTTGTTGACTCCTTCAAGAGGACCAGTGGTAATGCGGTAGTCGTAGTATGCAAGGATTCCCTGGCGGTGTCGCTTCAGTGTACGGGCGAAGGTTGTGATCAGTGGGATGTTGGCGGCTAGAGCACGCTCGATCCAACCATCGAGGAAGCAGCTGGCGATCCCTTTGTTCGGTTGCTTCCACAGCTGTCCCAAGTCTTCTTTGAGGTAGTAGCCGGTGGCTAACGGTGCGTTCAGTTCCAGAGCAGTTTGCAATCGCTGCCGTTCGTTTTTCGTTTCATCGAGGTTCGCGGATCGTTTCAGAAGCAGCCAGCGGATTCCCTTAACCGCCTGTTTCCCTTCTTTGGTTTGGGCTTGGCGCTGGATCTCTCGTCGTAAATTGGAAAGGGTGTCATTGAACAGCTTGATCACGTGGAAGTGATCATAGACGATCGCTGCTTCGGGAAGGTGAGTCATAATGGCAGAGGTGTATGCAGGAGATAGGTCGATCGCCACCGCTTTCACCTGTGCCCCCGATCGTCTGAGGCGACGCCAAAAAGGAACGAGACTCTCCGCTCCCTTGCCGTCCCCAACAAACACTACCGCGCCCGACTTCAGGTCCAACACCACCGTTAGATACTTGTGTCCCTTGCGGATCGCAATCTCGTCGATCGCCAGGTAGCGAACATCCTTGAGGCGTGGTCGGCTAAAGCGCCGCGTAAGATACCGCTTCTGAATCTCCTTGACGATATCCCAGCTCACCCCCAAGTGTCGGCTCACATCCAAGATCGTCATCCGCTGCGACAGCGTCAATACATATCGTTCAAACGTCCGTGTGTAACAACGGCGTGCCTCAGCAAAGCCCAAATGAACCTGCCTCAACACGCCACACTCCAGACACAAAACTCGTTGCACACCTAAGCGGATCACTACCGGTTTCCCCCCAATCGGCACACTACGGAACTCTCGCTCTACACATCCGCGGCGCACCACCCTCCGAGAGTTACACTCCGGACATCTCAACCGTTTGTGATTGTGCCGAACACGAAACAGTATTCTTCCCTGCCGATATTCGGTCGCCTCGTAGATATAGCCCCGCACCCCAAATGCATGGTACAATAACGATGTGGACATGGCTTGACCTCCATTTTGTCTCTTAACCGGCCTTTATACCGGCTGAAGGCAGGCCGTGTCCATATTCTCGGTTCCACGTACGCAAATTCCGGATGAACCCAAAATTCTACGCTACCACGTTATTTGTCGACCGCTGCTTTTGATGTAAAAGGTCTTTCTTAAACTGCTCAATTCCCAGTTGACATGCCAGGCGAAAGATGGTATATTGGAAACGTTACCGGTAAGGTTTTGTCAGGCGGTGGGAAAATGGAGAGAACAACAATAAGAGACGTGGCTCGAACAGCGGGAGTCTCTATTAACACCGTGTCTCGTGCCCTCAACGGCAAGCCAGACGTAAACCCCGAAACCAAACGGCTGATTCTAGAGGCGGCAGAAAGATTGCAGTACACGCCAAATAAGCTGGCTCGGGGACTCCGGTCCAAGAAAACAGGGGTTATCGGCGTCATTGTTGCAGATATCGCCAATCCTTTCTTTTCTGCAATGGTCAAGGGTATGGGAAAAGCGGTCAAGGAACTGGGTTACAGCATCATCCTCCAAGACACCAGCGAGAACTACGAAAACGAAGAGGAAGCCATTCTGATCATGCAGTCCGAGCAGGTAGATGGCGTATTAATCACTCCGGTCCAGACTGACAAACGGAGTATCCTCAAGCTCCAAGAGTCCGGTATTCCTTTCGTTCTCGTTGCCCGTCACTTCAGTGATGTTGACACCGACTATGTGGTCGCTGACGACGTACAAGGAGGGTATCTAGCTACAACCCACTTAATTGAAAATGGCTATACAAAGATAGCCTTCATTAATGGACCCTCCTACAATTCCAGCGCTATTGAGAGGCTCGAAGGGTATAAGAAGGCACTAGAAGAACACAATATCGAGCTGAATGAAAAGCTAATAAGGAGTGGTGCCCTCACCATGGAGGATGGTTATAGCCATGGTAAAGCTCTGTTAATAGATCATGATCCACAACCCACGGCGTTTTTTACTTTTAGTGACTTTGTCGCATTAGGGGCTATGAAGGCCATACGGGAAGCAGGGCTTCGAATACCTGAGGATATAGCGATTGTGGGCTACGACGATATCCCTTTTTCTTCGTGTCTGAAAGTGTCGTTGACTACTGTGAAGGTTCTGAAAAGGGAAATGGGCAAGAAAGCTATATCAGTACTTGAAAAGAAGATAGATGAACAGGAGGGCCAAAGCCATTTAAAGATGCCAGTTGATCTAGTGATCAGACAATCTAGCCTCTCCACAAGAAACTTAGGAACAAGGGGGTGATAAGCAGAAAATACAAGACATTTCCTGTAGTGGCAAACGGGAGTCAATGATGCACAGAATATAGGAGGTATGAAATGTACAGATGTAAGCACTGGATAGGTTTGCTTCTGATAGTGGTGTTGGTTCTACCCTTAATGGTTGCGGCAGATCAAGACGAACGGGCTCTATGGCACAAGTTCGCTTCGACTAGCGAGATGGTAGAGTACAGAAGTCTTCCCAAGTACAACGAAGCTCCTTCTTTGGCTAAGCTTGTTGCGGAAGGGAAGTTACCCCCTGTTGAGGAGAGGTTGCCGGAAGAACCTTTTGTGTGGAAGACAGGCGTCATGGTAGATGGGATCGGCGTCTATGGAGATATCCAGAGGCGTGCGAGTGGAATGGCACCGGAAGGCTGGAACACAGCTGCCGGCCAGCACTCGGGGTGGGACGGAGCCATGGGATTCAAAAACGATGGCCTGGTAAAACTTGGGCCAATGTGGATGCTAGAGAACCCTGAACCCATTCCCAACCTGGCGAAATCCTGGGAGTGGTCCGAGGACGGCAAGACACTCACGATGCACCTGATCAAAGGAGCAAAGTGGTCGGACGGTGTGGAGTTTACCGCAGATGACATCGTGTTCACCTATTACGATAACATCGTGGATCCCAATATCCCGAGCTGGAGGAGTGCGGGCTCTTGGACCTTTGGCGGCAAAGTTACAGAGCTCGAAAAGGTCGATAATTATACGATAGCGTGGCACTTTGGTGTCGCCTATCCTATCCAGGCATTCTTCTTGATGGAGAGCCAGCTTAATGGTCCGCTTGCGGCGCACGTGTACAAGCAGTACCACCCCAAATACAACTCCACCATGACATACGATAGTTATCTAAAGGCAACCCCACCAGAAGCGTTGCCAGCCGTGACCTTGGGGGCATTTGTTCCCGTAGCCTATGTGCCTGGCCAGATCATGGTGTATGTCAGAAATCCCTTCTATTTCAAGGTGGACGAGCAAGGTAACCAGTTGCCGTACTTCGACGCAATCGTCTGGAAGGAGTCCGACTCGTGGAACACGCGGATCTATGATCTATTGGCTTCCGCTGGTGATGTAACGCCTATCCAGGATCCCAGCATGATCCCCATGATCTTTGCGGCGTCGCAGAACCCCGGAGCAGACTTTGTCTTCCAGTGGGGACCCTTCACGACGCCCTATCAGATCAATCTGAACTATTCGCTCTACGCTGGCGTCAACAGCGATAGAGACAAGGCGTTGCGACTGCTGTTCAGAGAGAAGACGTTCCGGCAAGCCCTCTCCCAGCTCATCGATCGGGAAGGAATCTGCTCGGGAGTTTTCCCCGCGCCAAATGTGCAACCATTCTATGGAGGGTACCCCTCTGGCTCTGCTTATTACCAGGAGAACAAGGTAATCAAGTATCCTTATGATCCTGCGGAAGCAAAACGGCTTCTTGCAGAACTGGGTTTCGCGGATACTGATGGGAATGGTATCCTTAATTGGCCTGAGAGCTCCTTGATCCCAGGGGAAGACCTCATCATTGAGATCATAACGGAGGCCTCAGAGCCTGAGCACGTTGTAATTGCCGAAGCATTCGTGTCCGACTTCCGAGACACGGGGATTGATCTACGCGTGAAAAACATCCAGGCAGGGATCTTTATCCAAAGGGAAGAATCACAGGACTTCGACTTGGTATTGGGCAGGAGCTACGCCGCGACCCCGTGGGTGAGGCCCGATGAAATTGGTCCCGTCAGTGAGATCAGTCCATCCTGGCATACAGCTGGTCCCGGAGGACAACGCGATCTCCTTCCGTTCGAGGGGAGAATAGGGGAATTGCTTACAGCGACCGCCACGATGACTTCCTCTGAAGAGCGCAAAGAGGCCCTTGGTGAAGTTCTGGAACTCTACACCGAGAACCTTTACACAGTGGGCATTCTGGAAATGGCCTATCCGATGGGGTTTGCAGAACGACATCGGAACTACCCTGTGGACTTTCCAGCCACCTTGTACAACTGGTACCATAACAGTCTACCGATTGAAATCCGATGGTGCCCGGAAGAGTTGCAGCTTCCGGCACAGTACCAAGACCTGATTCCCACACCGGAGTCCTACAAGGTTCAAGACTGGTACCACATTATGGATGTTGAATAGGAAAGGCCGATCGAATCAACCCGGGGGATGTGGAGATCCCCCGGGTTTCTTTGACGCCCGAAACCCGAAAAGCGACCCACGGGACAAACGATAGCGGAGAGAAGAGAGGCCGATGGTAGGATACCTGGTAAAACGCGTACTGTACTCAGTACCGCTTCTGTTATTCATTATGTTCATCTCCTTTGTAGTCATCACTCTGCCCCCAGGGGATTATATGAGTGCAATGCAGAACAGGCTGACCCAAGCGGGCGGCTTGTCCGTTGCTGAAGCGAGACAGGTAGCCGATCAGCTCAGGGAAATGTATGGGTTAGACAAGCCTTTTTTCGCCCAGTTCGGAAAGTGGTTTTGCGGCATTTTTAGAGGGGATTTCGGGTATTCGTTTAGGTACAGAAAGCCCGTCTTTGACATGATCTGGAGCCGGCTAGGGTGGACTGTTTTAATCGCCGTGTGCGCCATGTGCTTTTCAGTGGTTGGTGGCGTCATCCCAGGCATATACTCAGCGACCCACCAATACAGTTTTGGAGACAACGTCCTGACGATTTTCTCCTTCCTGGGGTTGTCGATACCCAACTTTTTCTTGGCTTTAGCAGCTATCTATTTTCTCATCTTCTATACCGGTGTTTCAAGCATAGGCGGGCTCTTTTCGATAGAGATGGTCCTGCGTCCATGGAGTTGGGCGAAATTGCTGGACCTCATGAGTCACTTATGGCTTCCCATCCTTGTAGTTGGGGTTGCCGGCACTGCCAGGAACATGCGGGTCATTCGGGCGAATCTGCTGGATGTCCTTGGGCAACAGTATGTTCAGGTTGCCAGAGCTAAGGGACTAAAAGAGCGTGTCGTGATATACAAACACGCGCTGAGGAACGCCTTGCAGCCACTCGTGATGTCCATCGGAATGTCCCTTCCCTGGTTGATACAAGGAGAAATGGCGACAAGTATTGTTTTAGGCGTGCCCACTACAGGTGCAATGTTCTTGCTTGCCCTTCAGGACCAGGATATGTATCTTGCCGGTTCTTTCCTCCTTGTTCTCGCTGTCATTACGGTAATTGGAAATCTCCTGGCTGATATAACGCTTGCTTGGGTAGATCCAAGGATCAGATATGAATAGACAGGAATTCAAGGCAAGGACCCCGAAAAAAAATCTAAGAAAAACTGTCACTAAGAACCTCAAGGCAAGAAGGTCTAAAAACCAGACAGCATTAATGTGGAGGAAGTTCAAGAAACATCGCTTGGCAAGAATAGGCGGTATTATAATTGGACTTCTGCTTATCATCATTGCGTTTGCACCATTCTTCGCTCCGTATGACTATACAAGCTCAGACTTTAAGGCAACGTACGTTCCTCCGCAACGAATTCATTTTTTAGATCAGGATGGGAAGTTTCACTTCCGGCCTTTTACTTACAAGTTGCAAAGAGAGCTAGATCCTAAGACCTACATGCTCCTCTATATAGAGGATCCGTCAAAGAAGTACTTCATCAGGTTATTTGTGCATGGATGGGAGTATGAGCTTTTCGGGATATTCAAATCCGATCTGCACCTTTTCGGAGTCGAAGACGGGGGAGCCGTATTTGTCTTAGGTACCGATGCCCTCGGAAGGGATCTTCTCGGTCGCATACTCTTTGGCGGCAGACTGACACTGCTCATTGCGCTGACCGCTACCGCCATCAGTGGAATCATTGGAGCCATACTCGGCGGCATCTCAGGCTACTATTCGGGCGTATTGGATATCCTGATACAGAGGGCGGTGGAAGTCTTCCGGTGTTTCCCGGAACTACCTTTGTGGATGGCGCTAAGCGCTGCTTTACCTCGGGACTGGAATCCGATCTATACGGTGTACGGGATAATCGGAATATTCTCGCTATTGAATTGGCCAGTCATAGCGCGGGAAGTGCGGGGCAAAGCGCTCTCATACAGAGAAGAGGATTTTATTTTGGCCGCGAAATCAATAGGGGCAAGCAACGGTAGAATCGTACTCCGGCACATCCTTCCTCAAGCATTCAGCCATATCATCGTGGCGTTGACGGTCACCATACCGTGGCTGATTCTTGGGGAAAGCACATTGAGTTTCTTGGGGTTGGGTATCCAGCCGCCCATGGCAAGTTGGGGTAGCCTTATGAAAAATGCGCAAAACTTTCAGACGTTGGGGCAGCACCCATGGATCATGATTCCCGGACTATTCATTATGATAACAGTGCTTGCTTTCAGCTTTTTGGGAGATGGGCTAAGAGATGCGGCTGATCCTTTTTCTCGATACTAAGCTAAGCACGTTGGGAACCTAGCTGTTGCGGAGGTCTTCTCAATGTACGTTCTATTAGGGGAAATGATGATCGACAGGAAAGAATCTTTACCGATCGCAGTTTTCTTCTACATGCGAACTGGCAAAAAGATCTTCCATAGACGACTCTTACAAAGGAGAATGACAGAATGGCCATAGATAATTTGAACCCTTCACCTGATATTCCTTCGGGAAAAATGGGGAGCAAACTAGAGCCCTTGCTGATTAAGAACGTCCGAGTTAAGGATGAGTTCTGGGCCAAGCGCCTGCAACAAGTTAGGGAGGTTGTCATTCCGTACCAGTGGGAGGTGTTGAATGACCGAGTTCCCGCAGCGGAACCCAGTCATGCCATCGAGAACTTCCGTATCGCTGCCGGAAGAACGGAAGGAGCGTATTATGGATGGGTATTTCAGGACAGCGACGTCGCGAAATGGCTGGAAGCCGTAGGGTACTGCCTCGTCCATCAACTGGACCCGGAACTCGAGCGGCTGGCCGACGGCGCCATTGACTTGATCGTCAAGGCCCAACAGGCAGATGGGTACCTAAACACCTACTTCACCGTCAAAGAACCCGGGGGGCGCTGGACGAACCTTCGCGACAACCACGAAATGTACTGCGCCGGTCACATGATGGAGGCCGCCGTGGCGTACTATGAAGCGACCGGAAAGCGGAAGCTTCTCGACGCGATGTGTCGGTTGGCCGATCACATCGACGCTGCGTTCGGTCCGGAGCCAGGCAAGAAGAGGGGCTATCCCGGGCATGAGGAGATCGAGTTAGCCCTTGTCAAACTCTATCAAACCACGGGCGAACAACGTTACCTCCGACTGAGCAGGTTCTTCATCGACGAGCGCGGGCACGAGCCGCATTACTACGACTTGGAAGCTAAGAAGAGGGGAGACGAGACTCCGGAGAGGCCGTATGACAAGGCCTACAGCCAAGCCCATCTTCCCGTTCGCGAGCAGACGAATGCCGTGGGCCATGCCGTTCGCGCCATGTACCTTTACAGCGGTATGGCAGACGTGGCAGCCGAGACCAACGATGAGACCCTCGTGACTGCGTGCAAGAACCTATGGGACAATCTGACGAAACGACAGATGTACATCACGGGCGGCATCGGATCGGCTGTACAGGGGGAGGCCTTCACGTTCGACTATGACCTGCCCAACGACACTGCCTACACGGAGACTTGCGCCACCATCGGCCTCATTTTCTGGGCACACCGGATGCTCCGTCTTGACATCGACCGGGACTACGCGGATGTCATGGAGTGCGCCTTCTACAATGGCGCATTGAGTGGGATATCGCTCGATGGTAAGCGGTACTTCTACGTCAATCCCCTCGAAGTCTGGCCCGAGGTGTGTGAGAAGCGGCATGACCATGGGCACGTCGATACGACCCGACGGCCGTGGTTCGATTGTGCCTGTTGCCCGCCAAATATCGCGAGACTCCTCGCCTCATTTGGTCAGTACATCTATTCCAAAGACGAAAACACAATCTATGTGCACCTTTTTGCGGGAAGTGAGGCCAACTTGGTAATTGAAAAAAACTGCGTTTCATTGACCCAGACGACAGAATACCCTTGGAAGGAACAAGTAGACATCACTATTCGCACCGACAAGGAACTTACCTTTACCCTGGCGATTCGCATCCCTGGCTGGTGCAAAAATGCCGAGATCACCGTCAACGGCGAGGACGTCAAGATTGCTACCGTTTCTAGAAAGGGGTATGCAAGAATCACACGAGTGTGGCGCAGCGGGGACAAGGTTGAGATAATGTTGCCCATGCCTGTTGAGCGAATCCATGCTCATCCCGATGTGCGTGCGGATGCTGGGAAAGTGGCGATTCAGCGCGGCCCAGTCGTCTACTGCCTGGAGGAGGTCGACAACGGTCCTAACCTTCCCGACCTCTCCCTGCTGCAAGATGCGAAGCTAACCCTGGGCGGCTGCGATCAGTCCCTCGGAGGCGCTCCCGTCATTCACGGCGTCGCTCGGCGCAGCGCAATGACGTCACAATGGAAGCATGTCCTCTATAGCCCAGTCGCTCTGGAAAGGGAAGAGATCGCAATAAGAGCTGTTCCCTATTTTGCGTGGGGCAACCGTCAACCCGGGGAAATGTTGGTTTGGATACGAGAAGAATAGAATAATGATGCGAAGGAATGCTCAACAAAAGGAGTGGTCGCAGTGCTTGAAGAGTTGAGAGCAGAAGTTTACAGAGCTCTTAAAACCCTCCCTGCAAGCAGATTGGTACAAGGGACGAGTGGCAATGTCAGCGGAAGAGACGGTGACCTCGTGGTGATTAAACCGAGCGGGGTAAACTACGATTCTCTCTCCATGGATGATCTCGTCGTTGTCGACTTGTCAGGACGGGTGATCGAGGGAGTGCTCGTGCCTTCCGTGGATACCGCGGCTCACCTGCACATCTACCGAAGTACCCCGCAAGTTGGAGGAGTCGTCCATACGCACTCGGTTTACGCCACAGTGTACGCCGTCCTGGGAAGAAGCATCCCCGTGTACCTCACAGAGCTTGCTGACCTGTTTGGAGGTCCGATCCCCGTATCGGCCTACGTCCCTCCCGGAGACGAGAAGATCGGGAAAGAGTTCTCCGAGAAGACGCGCCCGGGCCGATTTCGAGCACTGTTGATGAGACACCACGGGGTCTTCACTGCCGGCAAGACTCCGACAGATGCGCTGACTGCGGCACTGATCCTGGAGCACAGCGCGAGAATCGCTTATCTAGCCGAGAATGCCGGAACCCCCGCCGTTCTGGCCGAAGAAGAAGTCAGGCGGCTACATGAGACGTATGTGAAGGGCTATGGGCAGAAAGACCATGGAAAGGACTAGGGCATGACTAAGCCATATTTAATTGGCGTCGATATCGGAACGTTCGGAACCAAGAGCGTCGTGGTCTCTTTGGAGGGGAAGGTGCTCGGCTCGGCGCTCGTGGAATACGAGGTGGAACACCCGCGGCCGTCGTGGGCGGAACAGTGGCCGCAGGTGTGGGAAGAGGCGGCTTACAACGCGATAAAGGGAAGCATAGAGAAAGCGGGAATCACTCCGAGCGATGTTGCGGGGGTCTGTATCAGTGGCCTGTACGGTGGTTCGGGCATCCCGGTTGACAAAGAGTTCCATCCTTTGCGGCCATGCCTCATCTGGATGGACCGCCGTGCAACGGATGAGGTCAAATGGATTAAGGAGAACACGGACTTGGACAGGGTGTTTGAGGTAACCGGGAATTATGTTGACACCTACTTTGGATACCCCAAGATGTTGTGGATCAAGAACAACGAGCCCCAAATCTGGGAGCGCGTGCATAAGTTTGTTCCCCCGTCCAGTTACGTCGAGTACTGTCTAACGGGCCGGCTGGCGATCGATTACTCGTCAGCGGGAAACCTTGGTGGAATCTTTGACATTCATCGCCTATGCTGGTCCGAGGAACTAAGCAAGGAGCTGAGAATCCCTCTGGAGAAGTTGCCGGAGAGGCTGGTCGCCTCCACGGACATCGTGGGAGAGGTGACTACGGAAGCAGCTGAGAAATGTGGCCTCCCCGCAGGTACGCCGGTGATTGCGGGTGGCATCGATGCGCCGATGGCGACGTTGGGCGCGGGAGCAATCGAGAGCGGCGACAACGTTGCTATGATGGGAACTTCGACTTGTTGGGGCGTTATTCACAGAGGAGAAGGATACTCACGAAACCTTGTGTCCATGCCGAACGTCGTGAACTCCAGTGAAGAGATCTACACATGGGGAGGCGCAGCGACCTCGGGGGGGCTCGTTCGCTGGTTCAGGGATCGATTCGGGGAGTCGGAGGTCGAGAAGGCTGCGAAGGTGGGCCGGGACCCCTACCAGCTCCTGGACGCGCGAGCGGCGGAGATCCCTCCGGGCTCCGATGGCCTAGTGATCCTCCCGTACTTCATGGGCGAACGGGCCCCGCTGTGGGATCCCGGTGCGAGAGGGACGATTTTCGGACTTACCCTCTACCACACCAAGCCCCACGTCTTTCGGGCGTTGATGGAAGCAGCCGCCTACAGCCTGCGCCACAGCATCGAGGTTGGGGAGACGATCGGCATTCACTTGAAGGAGGAAACCCGCATTGTCGGAGGGGTAACGAAATCGAATCTGTGGACGAAGATCCTTGCTGACGTCACGGGACGGAGGATGTTGATTCCCGCAGGAGGAGTGGGAGCCCCGTTGGGCGGTGCGCTCCTTGCTGGAATTGGAGTAGGGCTCATCGCTGATTATCGGGTTATCGAACGATGGACGCGCATCGAGCGGGTCAATACTCCAAACCCCGTGACAAAAGAGGTCTATGACAAGTACTACGCGTTGTATCGAGCATTCTACGAAGATATCAAAGATCGCGTTCATGAGCTATCCGCGATCGGAAGGAGAGAAGATGAGGAAGAGAACTAATACCTTTGGAGTCATCGTCGGCAACAGGAACTTCTTCCCCGACTGGCTTGTGGAAGAGGGACGCGATCGACTTCTGCACGCGATCGAGGAGGCAGGCTACGAAGTGGTGGCGTTGTCTTCCGCTGACACGCCCAATGGAGCGGTGGAAACACGACAGGATGCCAAGCAGTGCGCCCGCCTTTTTTCCAGTCACAGGGAAGCGATCGATGGCATCATCGTGACGCTACCCAATTTTGGCGATGAAAAGGCTGTAGCTGATGCCCTGCGACTTTCCGGATTGGACGTACCCATTTTGATCCACGCCTATCCAGATGAAATTGGAAAACTGGATGGCGATCATAGGCGTGACGCCTTCTGTGGGAAGATTTCCCTGTGCAACAACCTCGTGCAGTACGGAATTCCCTTCTCTACCACCACGCTGCATGTCGAATCGCCAGCGAGCGATCTCTTCAAGGACGATCTAAAAGCCTTTGCAGGGATTTGCAATGTAGTTAAGGGGCTCAGGAAGGCACGTCTTGGCATGGTGGGAGCAAGGCCAACCGCGTTCAACACAGTCCGGTTCAGCGAGAAAATATTAGAACATAAGGGAATCACCGTTGAAACCGTGGACCTGTCTGAGGTCATCGCGCAGGCCCGGGGACTTGATCGCGCGGCTTTGGAAGTCAAACGTGAACTGAAGAAAATCAAGGACTACATCTCCACAGAAGGCATTCCTAAAAGCGCGTTAGAGAAGATGGCGAAGCTGTCTATAGTGCTCTCGGAATGGGTCGAGAACAACGCGCTCGATGCCGTAGCCGTCCAGTGCTGGACAGCACTGGAGGAGATCTACGGCATCGTGCCATGCACCGTTATGAGCATGCTTTCAGAGAAACTGATTCCCAGCGCCTGTGAGGCGGACATCATGGGGGCTTTGTCGATGTACGCTCTCGATCTCGCTTCGCAAACCCCTGCTGCCCTCACCGACTGGAACAACAATTATGGCGAGGACGAAAACAAAGTGATCACTTTTCACTGCAGCAACTTCCCTAAAAGCTTCCTTGAACAAGCTAAAATGTCGTACCAGAACATCATCGCTAGCGAGGTAGGGAAAGAGAATGCCTACGGGACCTGTGTCGGGAGGATATCTCCTGGACCGGCTACGTTCTTTCGGTTGTCTACGGACGACATAAATGGCAGCATAATTTCCTACGTTGCTGAAGGGCAGTACACCAATGACGAACTAGTCACATTCGGAGGCTACGGAGTAGCCGAGATTAAACGCTTACAGAAATTGTTGAAGTACGTGACAGACACGGGTTTTGAGCACCACGTCGCTGTTACCCATGTCCATGTGGGAAAGATCCTAGAGGAAGCTATTAGCAAATACCTGGGATGGAATCTTTACTACCATAAGACTACATGAACTAACCGAAATGGAAGAAGTAGCTCCTGAAGATCACCGGCACTACAGTAAATACCAGGAATGCTTTGTTTCAATACCCTTGACACTTCCTCCCCTCCTGAAGCTATAACTTGACCTCACCAACAAACCACGGATACGTAATCCCAAGGATCTGAGCATACAAGTCTTTGTCTCGCATGCCTCAGAGAATATCACCTCAGCCCATCCCTGCCCACACAAAACCCTGAAGCACCGAATAATCATGCGGAGAGTGAACAATGTTCACTGCCGGTTGATTCTTGTTCACTATAGCCCTATAATGGGTTTATGGAGAGTGAACGACTCGGACAGATTGGCCTCAGGATTCGATATCTTCGCCATCAGTCTGGGATGACATTGCGTGCTCTGTCGCAAGAATGTGGCCTGTCTGTGAGTTTCCTCTCGCAGATTGAGCGTGGTCTGTCTTCTTTCTCGATTCCTTCACTTCGATCCATTTGCCAAGCACTCGATGTTCCGGTTGCTGACATGCTCATTGTGTCAAACGGTCCAGGAAAGGCGTTTTTTGCTGATCCGCGGCCGATCGAGATTACTAAAGGAGACAATCGTTCCTATGTGAGTCTTTCGGATACTTCAATAAGACACCGCTTTCTTAGTACCGGATTTCCCGGCCGAGGCTTCGAAGCGTTCATTAGTGAGATGTCCCCTGGTAGTCATGTTGACTGTCCTCTCCATGAGGGAGAGGAATTTGGATACGTTCTCGAGGGCCGACTGCAGCTCACGATTTGCGACGACAAACATGAGCTAGGTTCCGGCGATACCTTCCATTTGATGGGAACAACCCCGCACGTGATCGACGTGGGCGAAGAGGTGGGTGCTAAGGTCCTTTGGGTGCAGACGGTGCGGTTTGCTAGAGCGCTCGCCCTGCTAGGAGCAAAGGGGTCCGAACTCTACTCTGCAACGGCCGATCTTCGGGCAGCTCTCCCCGGAGTCAGTAACTCCAAGTCACACGTCCGGCTATCCGAGAGCTCGGTAAGCTATCGGTTCTTGAGTGACTCCTTGCCGAAAGGGGAACTACAGATTCTCATCATTGAGATCCCTTCAGGATACCACGAAGCCCCACGATCCTACAACGGAGAGGAGTTTGGCTATCTGCTTGAAGGAAGGATTCGCTTGATGATTGATGAAGAGGCTTACGTGCTAGGGCGCGGAGACTCTTACCACTTCCCTGCAACCACTCCGCACAGCTACGCGGTTGAGGGAGATGCTGGAGCCAGACTCCTACTAGTTCAGTTGGGAAGGGCAATATATGAGGCGGACATGGCGCAGAGCGTAAATGCGCTAAATAATGAGAATACCGGACTTGTTCGTAGTAATACTGAGGAAATAAAGATAGCTAGAGGGGGGTAACAATGTACAGACTGAGTACGGATGTGGGAGGAACCTTCACTGACGGCGTGCTCTTGGATGAGGAGACCGGGCGCATTGCGGTGAGTAAGGTGTCGTCTACACCGCACAACCCTGCAGTGGGAACGATCGAATCCATTGAGAAGTTCGAGGTGCCGTTGCGAGACGCCTCTTTCTTGTCCCACGGGACAACGGTAGTCATCAACGCGCTGATCGAGGGGAAGGGTGCTCATACCGCCCTTATTACAACGAAAGGGTTCCGTGACGTGCTGGAAATCGGGCGCAGCAATCGCACAGAGATGTACGATGCGCTCTACAGCAAACCACGTCCTCTTGTCCCGCGGTATCTCCGACTGGAGGTTGACGAACGGATCAACGCGAATGGGGAGGTTGTCCATCCTATTTCAGCGGATGATCTTGAGTCCGTGCTCAACACGCTGAGTCGGGAAAAGGTTGAATCGGTCGCTGTCTGCTTGTTGAACGCCTACGCCAATCCTTTACATGAAGTGGAGATCGGAGAGTTTCTGCGTGCCAGGCTTCCCCATGTGGCTGTTTCACTCTCTCATTTGATCACGCGCAGGTACTACGAATACGAGAGAACGAGCACGACAGCCCAGAACGCGTACGTAATGCCGGTTGTCCGTCGTTATCTCGATAGTCTGGAGAAAGAGCTGAGGGAACGCGAATTTCAGCAGGTTCTACAAATTATGCAGTCGAACGGCGGGATAATGACCTCCTCCGTGGCGCGTGACATGCCAATTGCGATGGTCGAATCGGGACCAGTAGGCGGAGCAATTGGTGCAGCAAAGTTGGCTAATGTTATCGGCTACGAAAATGTAATCTCCTATGATATGGGGGGAACTACTGCTAAGACGGCGGTTATCACTGGTGGGCTTCCTGAGACGACTGATCAGTATCTTGTCGAGGAACGGCCAATTCTGCTCCCGGTTGTCGATCTTCGAGAGATTGGAGCCGGAGGAGGGAGCATCGCGTGGATCGATGAAGGTGGAGCAATGCACGTGGGGCCCCAGAGCGCTGGTGCGGTACCAGGACCAGCCTGCTATATGCGCGGCGGAGAGAGCCCGACCGTGACAGATGCAAACCTTCAGCTCGGTATCTTAGACCCTGACTACTTCTTGGGTGGTGAGATGAAGATCTCTCCGAAACTCGGCCACGACGTGATCAAGAAGGTTGCAGACCACTTTAACCTCAGCGTAGACGAGGCCGC
>Ga0315545_1002519_pt1 | contig 16484 bp, 16 predicted proteins | sample SalMarSW160210MG_FD_203096 | JGI IMG/M metagenome (GOLD analysis project Ga0315545, IMG submission 203096) | Salt marsh sediment microbial communities from the Plum Island Ecosystem LTER, Massachusetts, United States - Salt Marsh Sediment SW1602-10 ...
ATCTGGGTCGGCCTTGAGCTTGGAGTACATGCTGTTGAGATGATGCTCCACCGTCTTGATATCTATAAATAACGTATCGGCAATGGAAGAATTGGTATACCCCTGCGAGAGCAGGCTGAGGATTTCCATCTCCCGCGTGGTGAGCTGCTTGAGGAAGGGGCATTCCGGTTTCCCGGCGAACATAATCGTCGCCAGCGGCGGGTCGAGGATTACCTGACCCTGGCTGACGGCCACAATCGTCCGGCAGAGTTGGTCTACCTTGTCGAGTGATTGTTTCAGGAAGAGCGCCATGCCGCTCTGACCGCAGAGGGCCAGCTTTCGCAGCATCTCGATATCCTGGGAAGTATAATATACAATTAAAATGACTATCCCCATTTCGGGATAGTCATTTCTGATTTTCTTCAGCTCCTCGATGACGATATTATCAACCTTGCGTACGCTCAATAAAAGCACATCGGGGTGGAGCTCCCCTATGGTTCGCCCCATACTCCTCAGTTCTTCGGCGTCGGAGACCTTGAGTATCTCAATGTTGGAGCGTGCCGGCAGCACGTAGCTGTACATCTCGCGGTAGATCTCCTGCTCCTCCAGTACATATAGGTTTACGGCCTCTGGCTCTGTCTTTGTCTGTGTCATATTTTTGCCTTTACCTCTATTTATTTATGCTCCGCGCCAGCCTTGAACAACCCCCTCCGTGCCTGATTATTTCTCTATGATTCTATGACTCATTTATAAAGAGAATAGTAAAGTTTCATAAACATAACATTAATATCTATTAATTATCCGTTACGTTTTGCCATCTGGCATATTACCGGGCCTGCAAATTATCATATTTGCTCTAGATTCTGCCATCTCCGTCCCCGACTGTCATATAAGGTTAACACCCAAATCGTCTTAGGAAATTCTTGATTTTAAATATGGATAGATTCCCCCATGGATTATTGGGCCAACGCAAGCCCAAGATTGGGGATTGTCTGGTGTTCACCGCCGGATGCTCGCGGTAGGCTGGAACTAACCATTCCTTTTATAAGGAGAAAACCGTGCTGCGCAGACTTTTCAGGAGGCTCCACCGCGACCAGCCCGGCATCACCGGCCTGGAAACAGCCATCATCCTCATCGCTTTCGTCATCGTCGCCTCGGTCTTTGCCTATGTGGCGCTTTCGGCCGGTCTCTTCTCCACTCAGAAGGCCAAGGAGGTCATCCACGCCGGTCTCAAGGAGAGCGGCAGCACCCTGGAAGTCAAGGGCAATCTCTACGGCAAGATGGTGGATAGTGTCCTCACCGAGGTCTATTTCACCGTGGCGATTACCTCGGGGGGAGAGTCCATAGACTTTACCGATACGTCCAACTCCACCAATGTAGTCATCATAACCTACAGCGACGCTTATCAGATAGTCCCCTCGGTCAACTGGACGATGACCCCGCTGAATACGATTGATGAAGATAACATGCTGGACGTAAACGAGCTCTTCCAGATTAACGTGGATCTGAGTTCGATTAGCGCCAATATTTCCCAGGACCAGAAACCCGGGCCCTACCATACCTTCCAGCTGGAGCTGAAACCTCCCGTGGGTGCCGTGCTCGTTCTGGAGAGGACTCTGCCTGCCCGGGTGAACCAGATTGTCAATCTCTACTAAAGCGAATGCCTCCGCTTAAGTATGCACAGGAATACACGTAAACCGATTACCCGTTACCCCGGGGAGGCAAATCTCCGCTAAGGAGGCCCGATGCTAATGTGAAGAAAACAGGAAACCATACCATATAAAAAATGCCAGTAATGGAAGGGGGGTGATGTCCACAGTAAATAAACGAATATTCATGGTAATGGAAATAATCTTCTCAACTTGAGGAAGAACCATTCACAAAGGAGGATAAATGTTAAACAGGTTTTTCAAACACGAAAAAGGTATCACCGGGCTGGAGACCGCCATCATCCTGATTGCCTTCGTCGTGGTCGCGGCGGTCTTCGCCTACACCGCCCTGTCCGCCGGTCTTTTCTCCACCCAGAAGAGCTCCGAGGCGGTCTATTCGGGCCTCAAGGAAGCCCAGAGCACCCTGGAGCTCCGGGGCGGCGTTATCGCCAAGTCCCATACGGTCGGCGCCAGCGGCACTGTCGGTCAGATTAGCTTCATCGTAGCCAACGTGCTCGGTGGTGCTGCCGTCGACTTTAGCCCTCCGACAGGGAATACCTCCACCAACGACGGGACGGCCGATACGTCCGTCAGCACCAACGTGGTCGTCATCAACTACCATGATGAAGAGCAGGAGGTAGACAACCTCTACTGGACGATCGACAAGCTGGGTAACGCCGATGCCGATAACCTGCTGGAGGCAAGCGAAAGGTTCGAAATCACGGTAGGCAACAGCGCCAATGGTACCGGTGGCGGCAATCTCTACGATGCTCTCGGCACCCCCCTTACCGCCAAGACTACCTTCAACCTGGAGGTACTCACCCCCACGGGTGCCGTGCTGACCATCGAGCGCACCACTCCCGCCTACATCGATACTATCATGAACCTGCGCTAGCATCCCGGTAAATAGTAAAAAGGAGGAAACAGGACAATATGATCCGCAAAATGTTACACATGCATAAGGGGCAGCGAGGCATCACCGGGCTGGAGACCGCCATCATCCTGATTGCCTTCGTCGTGGTCGCGGCGGTCTTCGCCTACACCGCCCTCTCCGCCGGCCTCTTCTCCACCCAGAAGAGCTCCGAGGCGATCTATTCGGGCCTCAAGGAAGCCCAGAGCACCCTGGAACTCAAGGGGGCAGTTACCGCCACGGCTAACATCACCGGCGACGAAGGCACCGGCCGAATCCAGCAGATAAACTTCATCGTCTCCAACGTGCTCGGCGGCGAGCCTATCGACTTCGCCCTGCCGACGGCCAACGGCACGACCGGCTTCGCTACCACCAACAGCAACAACAAGGTAGTCATCAACTACGTCGACGAGGACCAGACCGTCAACGACCTCTTCTGGACCATTACCAAGCTGGGGAACTGCGACGACGACTACCTGCTGGAGAATAACGAGAAGTTCAAGGTTACCGTTGGCAGCAACACCTGCAACCTGATGGAGGCCCTCGGCGCCACCCATTTCCTGACGGCCAACAAGAAGTTCAGCTTAATGGTACAGACACCTATCGGCGCCGTACTGGAAATTGAGCGCACCATGCCGGCCTACATCGACGACATTGTCAATCTGCGCTAGCAAGTAATCCGTTAGCGTAAGCTCCGGGTGGGGGCACCGACCACTCCCCCACCCGGGGCCGGCTTGATTAAAGTGGGTGCTGCCCGCTTCCTGAAGCTGTGGGGGATGCGGCTGACAGCTAGAAGCATCCGCTCCGGAAGGAATAATGGAGGTCTGTCGTGGACAAGGCCATAACTACAGTCCTACTCATCATAGCGGGGGTTGTATGTATGATATTCGTCTTTAACAGCATTTACCCGGTGGTAAACCGCTCCAGCCAGGCTATGGTGAGCATGGCCGAGCAGGTTGACGAGCGCATGAAGAGCCGCATCAACATCGTTCATGCGGCGAACTCGGCCAACCGCACCTTTGTCTACCTCTGGGTAAAGAACGTGGGCACCCAGCGCATCACCAATATCGACGACAGCGACCTGTTCTTCGGCCAGGAGGATGACTTCGAGCGCGTCGCCTACGTGGGCGATGCCGGGGAGAACTATCCCCGGTGGGCCTTCGACCTGGAGAATGACAGCGAGTGGCAGACCAGCGCCACCCTGAAGATTACGATTGAGTACAGTTCCGACCCCGGTGCCGGGACATATTATGCCAAATTTATTATACCCATCGGCCTGTCCGATGAATACTATTTCAGCATGTGACGGAGTGAATGATGGAGACCGCCCTGATATCAATAATATGTATCGCCCTGGTGGTATTCGGCGGGATGACCATGTCCCAGGGGTTCATGACGTCGGTCGATGCCTCCACCGCCGGGCTCGAGGAGGTAGGCCAGCGGGACGAGACCATCATGAGGACGGAGCTGACTACCATCAGCGCCACCATGCCCGACGACGATACGCTGGAGGTGACACTGGAGAACACCGGCGGCACCAAGCTGGCCGATTTTGAAAAGTGGGATGTCATCGTGCAGTACTACGATAGCGGCAGCGCCTATTACACTACCTGGCTCCCCTATACCGGCGGGGCGCCGTCCGCCAACCAGTGGACGGTGGCCTGGATACACCTCAACGGGGCCGCCGAGGTATTCGAGCAGAATATACTCAATCCCGGGGAGCAGGTGATGATACAGGCGGAGCTCAACCCGGCCGCGGGCGCCGGCAGTACCAATATGGTAATCGTGGCCACGCCCAACGGCATCCCGGTCTCCGCCCACTTCTCGCCGTAGCGGGGACGTAATAAATGGGAGTACGAAACTAATTACCCAGAACGAAGGTACCAGGAAAATAGCTAGAAACCGGGTGTAACGAGGGAGCAATAATTAAGGAGCGGGGTGTATGGCGACACTGGTCGTCTCGATAATGTGTATAGCGCTAATCATACTGGGAGGCATGATGATGTCCCAGGGCATCCTCACGTCGGCGGATACCGCTGCCGTCAGCGTCGAGGAGATAAGCGACCGGGAGAGTGAAATAGCCAGGACAGACGTGACGGCGCTCCGCGCCGACTACCTTTCCTGGTCCGACCTCTTGCGTGTCACCATCGCCAACGATGGCCAGACCAAGCTGGCCAGTTTCGATAAGTGGGACTTAATCGTCCGTTACTACGATAGCGGCGATGCCTACCATGCCGAATGGTTGCCCTATACCACAGGGAACCTGAGCACCAACGAGTGGCAGAAGGCCAGAATCGGGCTGGGCGGCCCCACGGAGTACTTCGAGCCCGGCATCCTCAACCCTCAGGAGGAGCTCGTCCTCCTCGCCAGTCTCAGCCCCCTCCCGAAGAACGCCACTACCGGCGATATTACTATCGCCACCCCCAACGGCGTTTACGATTCCATCGTCTTCACCAACCCCGGTTACGCCCTGCTTACCCCCCACTCCGAGAACACGACCATCTCCGGCCAGGACTATTACCAGATGGAGGAAGCCACCCCCGCCGACGGCACGGCCGCCATCTTCTACGAGGAGTACATCAAGAACGAGAGCGGCCGTAAAATCCTCTACAACGCCGACGACCCCTCCCGCCAGGCCAGGCATGTGTTTTCCCTGATAGGCATCGAGGAAATCCCGATGTCTACCTGGACGGTGTACTACCGCTGCTACGCCTATGGAGGCGGCTTCTTCCCGCGTATAGACAAGGACGTCCGTTTCAGCATCGATATTCTGGTGAGACAGGCCGATGGCACGGTGAGAGAACTCATTGACGATTTCGCCGCCGAGGCCTTTCTCAATAAGGGGGAAGAGGGTTTCTGGATGACCAAGAGCACCACCTATGACTTCCCCGGCTACACGGTGGTCGACGAAAACGACTACCTGGAGATTGACTATTACGTCGAAACCAATGCCGGGCCGAATGGCGAATACGGTTACCTGCAGCTGCTCGTGGACGACAGCACCGTATCCGATAACGAGCGTACCCGCATTACCGGCTGATAAGAGCAAATTATGATTAAAGCGTTACGACAACTATTTAAGAAAGACGCCAAGGGCAAGCGCTTCGGTAAGCGCATGATGAGCTTTGATATGCTCTATCAGATATCTTACATGTCCACCATCGCCGCCGCCGGCGTACCCCGCGACCAGATTTTCGAGCGCTCGGCCGGGCTGCAGTGCTCCTCCGCGGAACATTTCAAGAAGATAGAGCTGGCCCGCCAGCGGCTCAAGTACGATTATGCCCGCGCCTGCCGCGCCGTGGGCGAGCCCCTCAAGGAAGGCGAGATAAAGGGCCTGCTGCTGCGGTTCTCCTCCTCACTTATCTCCGGCGAGCCGGAGGCTGATTTCCTCACCAGGGAGGCCGCCAGCCGCGCCGAGGACTACGAGAACGAGTACGGCCGGAGCCTGGAGGTCCTCAAGATGTGGACGGACGCCTACGTATCGCTCATCCTTTCGGCGGTGCTGGTGGTGGTCATCGGCATCGTCTCCACGATGATATGGAAAATCGAGACCTCCCTCATCATCGCCATGGCCTTTACCTCCATCGCCACCACGGCCGTGGGGGTCTGGCTTATCTGGCTCGTCTCGCCCAAGGAGTCCATGGTGCTGCGCTGGGCGGGCTCCCGCGAACAGCGCACCGGGCGCCGGCTCTTCAAGTTCATCATGCCCCTCGCCGTGGGCATGGCCGCCATGCTCCTGCTCACCGGGCAGAACATGGGGCTGTCGTTGCTCATTATAGCGGCACTGGTCTTCCCCATCGGCTTCATCATGAACCTGGACGACCGGAAAATAGCCAAACGGGACAGCGAGGTGGGTACCTTCCTGCGCTCCCTGGGCAGCGTCTGCAACGCCCTGGGCACCACGGTAAACTCCGCCCTAGGCCGCCTCGACCTGGAATCCATTAATGTAATGAGGGTTTCGGTGAAGAATCTCCATACCCGGCTCAGCGCCGGTATCAAAGCAAAGCTGTGCTGGAGCAAGTTTATCGACGAGACCGGCAGCGAGCTTACCAACCGCAGCGTGGGCATGTTCTACGACGCCATCGAGGTGGGCGGCTCGGCCGGTCAGGCCGGGAAACACGCCGCCTCCTTCGCCGACCGTGTTTCCCGGCTCCGGGCGCGGCGCCGCACCGTGGCGGGCCCCTTCCGCTGGCTCTGCATCACCATGCATACCGCCGTGATCATAATCCTGATATTTATCACCGAAATCATCGTGGCCTTCGGGGGCATGGTGGGCAGCGCCCAGGAATCCATGCCCACCATATCCGGGGCGCCTTCGCTGAGCTCTTTCTCCAGCTTCAACCTGAGCGGCCTGGAGCTGATGCACCAGATGGTGCTGCCCCTGGTGCTGATATTTACCGTAGCCAACGCCATCGCCCCCACCCTGGCGGAAGGTGGCAGCAAATACAAGATTTTAAGCAATCTGGGAATTACGGCGGCCATCTCCGGCGTGAGCCTGATCGTCCTGCCCGTGATGGCCAGCGCCCTGTTCGTGTCCGTTTCCCAATTTTAAGGAGGCACCATGGATACAGAAGAGAAACTGAAAGAAGTCGAAGCCGAGTTCCAGGAAGTGCGGGATGAGCTGAAGGATATACTTTTCGATATCCGCACCTACCTCATGGAAGCGCTCTCGCCCATCCCCAACGACCTCGACCGGGAGAGACTTCGCGAAGAACTCGAGGGAGGAAGGGGGTAAACCGCCATGACGATGGAAAAGAAAATCGAGACTTTCGAGGAAGAAATCAAGCTGATGAAGGGGGAGATGAAGCAGTCCCTCTCCAGCGTCCGCGACTACCTGCTGAATATGGAGCTGCCTGCCTCCGAGTTCGCCGCCCTGCTGGCCGCCCTCGGCAACGAGGGAGGCGGTGATATCCAGAAAATCCAGCTGGAATCCGCCCTGGCCAAGAGCGCCCTGGACTCGGTACCGGCTGATGAGGCCCTGGAGGAAGGCGCCGGCGAGGGCGAGCCGGGCGAGCCGTCGCTCGATAACGAGCTGGATTCGCCGCCGGAGGACGAAGACCTCATCGACCTGGAGAAACCGTCCGAAGACGAAGCCGAGGTACTCCCCGAAGGCGGCTTCCCCGAGGCCGAAGATGAGTTCGGCCCCGAAGACGCCCTGGTCGACGACCAGCCCGCCGTCGGTGAAGAGGCGCCCTATCAGGAGGAGGCCGGCCTGCCCGGGGAATCGCGCCTGGATGAAGGCGAGGACGACGAATACGGGGCCTACGACGAAGAGGCCGAAGCGGACGAAGACGACAATCTCGCGCCGGTAGCCGGGCCGGGCGAAGAGGAGGCAGCGCCAATGGAATACGAGAGGGCGGCCGCGGCCGCCAGGGATTCCGTCCCCAAGGTAAACATGCTGGCGAACCTGATTGGCTGGATAGCCATGGCCAAGAAAGAGATCGGCGACGAGAATCTAAACACCCTCCTGGAGGTATACGGCATCAGCGGGTATCTCTCCCCCGAGCTGAAAGATGTCATCATCTATCTCTCCAGCATATCTTCGGACATGCTCGATGCCGCCGGCGGTGCCTGGGCCTGGAGCCAGTCGATGCTGTCGCTGCACGGTATCCTCACCGGCGGCGATGCCCCCAGCCACCCCGTCATACCGGCCTGGCAAAACGCCGAGAGCGAAGACCTGCCGGTGGAAGAAGAGATAATCGAGGTGGACAAGGCCAGGGAAGAGCCCATCAAACTCAAGCTCGTCCTCCCCGACGGCGACGGCAAGAGCCACGAGTTCTGTGTCAACCTCACTCCCGAGGCGACCGAGGATGAAGAGGAGGAGGCAGCGGCGCCCGTAAAACCTACCCAGGGGAGGAGAAAGTAATATGGCCGCAACACAGAAAAAGAGGGAATTTATTGTCACCGGCGTCCCGGAAGTTGATGAAAAGCTGGGCGGGGGTATCCCCCTGGGCTCTCTCTGCCTGGTCGAGGGCCATTCCGATGCCGGCAAGAGCGTGCTCTGCCAGCACCTCACCAACGGCACCCTGGTCACCGGCAAGATTGCCGTGGCCTACTACACCACGGAGAATAACGTGCGGAGCCTGGTCAGCCAGATGGACTCGCTGGCGCTGTACGTGCTGGATCACTTCCTGGCGGACCGGTTGCGTATTTTCCCGCTGATATTTCACGGCCAGGTGCCGGGGGGGCAGAAACCCTTCTACGTGCTGACACACCACTTCTCCCGCCTGCCCCAGGAGTTCAAACTGATTATCGTCGATTCCATCACCCTGCTCGTGGCGCACTCCAACCCCGTAGCCATCCTCGACTTCTTCTCCCGCTGCAAGGGGCTGTGCGACGACGGTAAGACCATCATACTGGTGGCCCATTCCTACGCCTTCGAGGAGGATATCCTCTCGCGAACCCGCTCACTGTGCGACGCGCGCTTCCGGCTCCGCCTGGAGCAGGTGGGCGCCAGCATGATAAAACTCATGGAGGTACTTAAGGTGCGCGGCGCGGAGCGCCCCACCGGAGATGTTGTCAGCTTCGACATTGAACCCAAGCTGGGAATGCGGATAATCCCGCTCGCTAAAGCTAAAGTCTAGGAGATTTGATGCTGCACCTGCCTTTTGATATCAGGCCCTGTCCGCAGGACTGCGGCACGGAATGCGGGACCGACCTGGATAGATGCCCCATATTCTCCGGGTTGCCGGCGGATTTTCAGGAGGCCTGCCGGGAATATCCGCACCTGCTGCAATACCTCGGCATGCTGCCGACGGACAAGATAGGTATACCGAAATACTATGAAAAGGTCAGCCGGAGCCTCAAGGGCACCAAGGACCCCAACCTGATATATAAAGTGGGCAGCGGCGTTTTCGTCCACATCCTGGCCAACCCCGAGGATATCCGTGATCACTATGTCGTCGTGGAACCCAGCCTCATCGACTCCCAGAGCGCCAACCTCGACGATATCGAGCTGCGCCTGGCCGACTTCGTCGAAGACCTCGAGGGCGTTGCCGAACCCTCCATGCGCCTCGAAATTATCATGAAAATCGTCGATAAGATGGTCTCCGTCTCCGATGCCAAGTCGGCCGGCGGGGTGGCCGTCAAGGAGCGGAGCAAGGGGAAGATGCGCCTGACCACCTTCCAGTATAACAGCCTCCGCTACCTGCTGCGGCGCAAGCTGGAGGGTATGGGCATCCTCAACCCGATGATACTCGACCCCAACATCGAGGACATCTCCTGCTCCGGCCTGGGGAGTATCTTCGTCGAGCACAAGGTTTTCGGGGGGCTGCAGGCCAGCATTGGCTTCGAAACGCACGAAGACCTGGATAAATTCGTCATCGAGCTGGCCGAAAGCATCAAGCACCCGGTGACCTTCCGCGAGCCCTGCGTGGACGCCACCCTGCCGGACGGCTCCCGTATCAATATCGTCTACGGCACCGACGTCTCCAAGCGGGGCTCTAACTTCACCATCAGGAAGTTCAGCGATACGCCGCTCTCCATCCTGGAACTCATCCAGTTCGGTGCCCTCAACTACGAGATGGCCGCCTATCTCTCCCTGATACTCCAGGAAGGGATGAATGTCTGGGTATCCGGGGAGACGGCCTCCGGGAAGACGACGCTGCTCAACGCCCTCACCACCTTCGTCCCGCCCGAGTCCAAGATTGTCAGCATCGAGGATACGCCGGAGGTGCAGGTGCCCCACCACAACTGGATTCGCGGCTGCACCCGCGGCTCCGATAAGCAGGCCGACGCCTCCGAGGTATCCATGTTCGACCTGCTCAAGGCCGCCCTGCGGCAGAGGCCCAACCTGATTATCGTCGGCGAGATACGCGGCGTCGAGGGGGCTGTCGCCTTCCAGGCGATGCAGACCGGCCATGCCTGCATGAGCACCTTCCACGCGGCCTCGGTATCCAAGCTCATCCAGCGTGTCACCGGCAACCCTATCAGTGTGCCCAAGACCTACGTGGACAATCTCAATGTCGTCGTCATCTGCCAGCAGGTGCGCCTGGCCAACGGCGGCCTGGCCCGCCGCCTCACCAGCATCAACGAAATCGTGAACTACGACTCTATCGCCGATTCCTTCTCCTTTATCGAGAGCTTCAGCTGGAACCCGGTGGACGATTCGTTCATCTTCCGCGGCTACCAGAACTCCTACCTGCTGGAGAACAAAATCGCCCCGCGGCGCGGCCTGTCGGAGGAAAAACGTCGGCAGATATACAAGCTGGTCAAGCAGCGCGCCGAAATCCTGCGGCGCATGCACGAGCAGGGCAAGACCAACTTTTACGAGGTCTACGCCATACTCTCCAAGGCCTACCGAGAGGGATATTTCCGCTAAGAATACAGGGAAGCGCGGCCGCAGCAAGGAGACGGCCGCCAAGGAGGTCAGCGATGAAATTCAAAGGATTTAAATTCGGAAAGTCTAAAGACAAGGTGGAGGAAAAGCCCGCCGAAGCTAAAGCCAGCGGCAACGTAGCCGCTGCCGCGGCAGCGGCCGAACCCAAGCCAGCCGGGCCGGCCGATGTCATCATCCCCGAGCTTACGGCCGATGACCCGCCTCCCCGGCCGCACGGGCCGCTGGGGGAGCTATCTGTCGAACCGGATGCTGTTGCGGGAGGCGCCGTCCTCGACGACGACGTGGACATCAGCGGCATTGTCGAGGACGGTGATGCCGGCGTTAATCTGAAAGAAGTGGGCAGCGCCGAGCCGGCACCAGTACCGCCGGAGCCAAAAGCGCCGGAGGTGAAACCGGCCGATGCCGGAGACTCGTTCTCAAGCCTCTTCAGCCAGGAAGAGGAGGAGGAGAACCCGCTGGCCAATCTCATTGCCTCCCTGCCCGATATCTCCGCCGGCGAGCTGCTGGATGACCTGAACGAAATCCAGGGAATCATGCGGGAGGGCCGCAAGTAGCGGCGGGGGTTTGAAGCTATGGCAGCTACCACCGGATTGACTGGGGGAATACCCCGATGAAATATGGGGGTATCATGGTTGCCCGCCGCGGGCCGCAGTAGTAGCCTGAAATTACCGGGTATAAATGAAAATGCCCGTACTATGCTCTTAGCGCCGCGGCCTAGACAGCATCTTTATCGCACGAGGAAAGACGATGATGAGGTTAAAACGCAACAAGAAACGCCTGTGGGCAAATAAACACCTGGGATTTATCATCGCCATCATGGCGGTCTGCTCCATTTTCTACTACTTACCCGTTATCGGGGGGCTGGCCGGGTGGACGGACTTTCAGAACTCCATGAACGGCCTCCACGACCTTTACGGCATAGATTTCCTGGGCCTGGTATTCTTCGCCCCGGTCATCTACGCCGCCTATGCCCTGGGGGTGATACCGGCCATCCTCAGCGCCCTGGTCGCCATGCTGGTGCTGCTGCCGCACGCCATCCTCATCGATACCTACCCCAACGCCCTCTTCAAGCCCACCGCCTTCGTCATTATCCTCAGCGCCGTGGGTGCCGTGGTGGCCATGCTGCAGAAGAGCGAGCAGCAGCACCGCGAGCGGATGCGGGAGATGAAATGCCTCTATCACATCGGCAAGGCGGCCGAGGAGTGCGAGTCCGTCGAGGGCTTCCTTACCAAGGCGGTGACCATAATCCCGCAGGCCATGCAGGAGCCGGCGGATACCAGCGTGCGCATCAACTTCCACGGCCAGTCTTACGAGAGCCCCGGCTTCCAGAAGTCCCTGAGCCGCATCTCGGAGCACCTCATGGTCGGCGGCTCGGCCATGGGCGTGGTGGAGATTTACTCCAACCGCTCTAATCCCTATCTGAAGAAACGCAATCACCTCACCAAGACCCTCGCCGAGAGAATCGGCGGGGCTATCCGGCAGCTGGAGCTGGAGCAGTCGCTCCAGGGCTATTACGTGCAGCTGGAGGACGAGGTGGACGACCGCACCCGCGACCTGGAGCAGGTGCAGGAGAAGCTCATCCGCTCCGAGCGGCTGGCCGCCGTCGGCGAGCTGGCCTCCGGCGTGGGGCACGAGCTGCGCAACCCCCTCAACGTCATCCGTAACTGCGCCTACCTGCTCAACATGTCGCTGGCCGAAAAAGAAGACGGCGAGGCCCTGGAGACACTACAAGTCCTGGACAAACAGATTGATATCGCCAATAAAATCGTCACCGACCTGCTTGATTTTACGCGTATCACCCCGCCCACGCAGGCCAGAATCGACCTCAACTCCCTGGTCAGGGAAAGCCTCTCCTGGGTGGCCGTACCGGAGAAGGCCACCGTCAATAACAACCTCAACGGCCACTCGCTCCACATCCACACCGACGCCGAGCAGATAGGCCGTGTCTTTACCAACATCATCGCCAACGCCTTTCAGAGTATGAACGGCAAGGGCGGCCGGCTGGATATCGAGGGCGGCAGCAAGGCCGGAGAGGCCTGGGTAAGCTTCCGGGACGACGGCTGCGGCATCCCCGCCGAGAACCTGGAGAAGGTCTTCGAGCCGCTCTTCACCACCAAGCCCAAGGGCATCGGGCTGGGCCTGGCCATCAGCCGCCGGCTCGTGGAGCAGAACGGGGGTAAAATCGAGGTCGCCAGCCAGAAAGGCCAGGGCACGACTTTCACCATAAAACTGCCACTCGAAAAAAGGAGGTAAACCATCCATGCCGGACGAACCCACCATCCTCATCGTCGACGATAACGAGGACTTACTGGAAACCTTCGCCATGATTCTGAAACGGCGTGGTTTTTATGTGGAAACAGCCGAAAACGGGGCATCCGCCGTCGATAAGTTCAAAGAGCAGGACTACGATGTTACCCTGATGGATATCGTCATGCCGGAGATGAACGGCGTGGACGCCTCCCGCAAGATTAAAGAGCTCAAGCCGCAGACGCCCATCATCCTGATGACGGCCTACTCCGACGAGGAGCTCATCCAGGCCGCCCGCAACGAGGGCGTCCGGCGCATTATCCACAAGCCCATCCGCATCGACGAGCTCATCGACTTCATCAAGGAGGCCGCCGCCAGCCAGCCAATTCTCATCGTCGATGACGACGCCGATATCTGCCAGACGCTGACCAGCGTCCTCAAGATGGAGGGCCACGAGGTGCTCATGGCCGGCAGCGGCGAGGAGGCGGTGGACATCGCCCGGGATAAGTCCTGCCGCATGGCCTTCATCGACGTCAAGCTGCCCAATATCGACGGGCTGGAGACACTGCTGAGGCTCAAGGAAATCAACCCGTCTATTATCACCATCATGATGACCGGCTTCCGCAACGAGGTCAAGGAGGCCCTGGACAAGGCCCAGGCCGCCGAGGCGATAACCTGCCTCTATAAACCCTTCGACCCGGCCGAGGCCGCCAATCTGGTGAAGCGAATCGATAAGAAGGGGCGCCGTCCCGCGAAAAAAGATGAAGGCTAAAGAGCACATACTGGTAGTGGATGACGACCTGGATTTCCTGAAGATAATCCGGCGCATCCTGACTGGCAAGGGCTACGAGGTGGATACCGTGTCCTCGGCCGGCGAGGCGGTACTGCGGCTGGAGGAGCGTTTCTACAACGTGGCCGTGCTGGATATCAGCCTGCCCGACTCCGACGGCACGGAGCTGCTGTCGCGCATCATCGAGATGCACCAGGACATCATCGCCATCATGCTTACCGGCCACTCCTCGGTGCAGAACGCCGTCCGCTCGCTCAACCGGGGGGCCTTCGCCTACCTGGAGAAGCCCCTCGACCCGGAAAACCTCCTCTCCGTCATCGGGCGCGGGCTGGAGCGGCAGCGCCTGGTCATGGAGAACCGCCAGCTCGTCGAGGAGCTGGAGCGGCACAATCACGTCACCAATACCCTGCTCAGCGTGTCCCAGGCGGTGGCGCAGTCGCTGGACCTGCAGCAAATCATCGACTCGGCCCTGCAGCAGGTGGCCCGCTCCACCGGGCTGGAGGCGAGCTTCGTCTACCTCAACGAGGGCCGCAGTCTCAAGCTGCGGGGGCATCACGGCCTCACGCCGCGCCTCCGGGAGGCGATACCGGGCGATATCGGCCCTAATGACGAAGGCGTCATCCGCCGCATCTTCGAGCAGGCCATGCCCGTCATTACCGAGGATTTAAGCACCTACCAAGACGCCGACCTGGGCTTTCTCAGCCACGGCGGCTACCGCTCTTTCGCCGGCGTCCCTCTGGCCGTCCTCGGCGAGAGCATCGGCGTCCTGGGCGTGGCCACCAGCTTCGCCCACTATTTCAGCACCATCAACATCGACCTGCTCATCGGCGTGGGTCGTGAGATAGCCATCGCCGTGAGGAACGCCCAGCTCTACGAGGAGGCCTCCAGCGCCCACGCCCTGCGCGAGCTGGATACGATGCGCACCGAGTTCCTGGCCAACGTCTCCCACGAGCTGCGCACGCCGCTGGCCGTCATCAAGGGCTCGGCCAACAGCCTGCTCCAGCCGGACGTCATCTTCGACGACGCGACGCGGCGGGAGTTCCTGGCCTCCATCGACAAAGACGCCGATACGCTTACCCGCCTCGTCGACGACCTGCTCATGATGTCCCGCCTCGAAGCCGAGGCGCTGGAGGTAAGCAAGAAACGGCGCAAGCTCTCCGAGGTAATCGTCGCCATCAAGGACAGGCTGGACAGCCTCACCACCCGGCACCACCTGCGTATCGAAATCCCCGAGAAGCTGCCGGCGATATTCATCGACGAGGGGCGCATCGGCGAGGTGCTCACCAATCTGGTGGAGAACGCGGCGAAATACTCCGAGGACAACACCACCATCACCATCGAGGGGCGTAGCGAGAACAAAGATATAATCCTGAGCGTTACCGACGAAGGCAGCGGCATTCCGTCCGAGCTGCACCACAAAGTCTTCGAACGCTTCTTCCAGGGGGACATACGCAAGAACGGACGAAGAAAGGGAACCGGACTGGGGCTGGCCATCTGCCAGGGTATCATCGAGGCCCACGGCGGCCGGATATGGTTGGAGAGCGAGCCGGGTAAAGGCGCCAAATTCAGCTTCAGCCTGCCGGTGAACTAAAGGGGTAAAGAGCCATGGAAAAGAAGAAAATACTGGTCGTCGACGACGACCCGGCCATACTGAGGCTGCTCAGTACCAATCTCAAGGCGCGGGGCTACGAAGTCGTCACCGCCGCCAACGGGGAGGAGTCCCTGGAGGCGGTGCAGCGCGACTTCATCGACCTGATTATTCTGGATATCATGATGCCCAAGGTGGACGGCGTGGAGGTATGCCGCCGCACCCGCGAGTGGTCAAGCGTGCCCATCATCATCCTCAGCGCCCGCGGCGACGAAAACGACAAGGTCAAGTGCCTGGAGCTGGGGGCCGACGACTATCTCACCAAGCCCTTCGGCATCGCCGAGCTGATGGCCCGCGTCAAGACGGCCTTCCGCCACCGCGGCGACGTCACCGCCAATCCCACTCAGGCCAATTTCAACTGCGACGGCCTGGAGATAAACTTCGCCAAGCGGCGTGTCACCGTCAACGACCAGGAGATTACCCTTACCCCCACCGAGTATGCCCTGCTGCAGCACCTGGCCGTCAACTGCGATAAAGTCCTCACCCACTCCATGCTCCTGCAAAAGATATGGGGCAACGAGTACTCCTCGGAGAAGGAGTACCTGCGCGTCTTCGTGGGAAGGCTGCGCCGCAAGCTGGAGCCCGACCCCAAGAACCCCCGCTACATCCAGACCATCCCCGGCGTGGGCTATCACCTGGCCATGGCGGCCGCGGCAACCGCCTGAATTCGGGCCGGCTAACGGGATATTACCGCCCTCTTCGCCTCCGCTTATTCCAGGTGGAAGCTGCCAATCACGGCATCAATAACGGCCTCGTCCTGGGGGAAGCTGCCGATGGGGCTGAAACCCATGAGGTAGAAGATATCCTCTCCCCGCATCACCGTGACACACTTCGCCGTAAGGAGATAGCCCTGCATGGTAGCATTGAACACGAACTTATAGGCCGGCGTGCCGTCGTCCAACGCTGTCTCGCCTTCGGAAATC
>Ga0315545_1002521_pt1 | contig 16480 bp, 31 predicted proteins | sample SalMarSW160210MG_FD_203096 | JGI IMG/M metagenome (GOLD analysis project Ga0315545, IMG submission 203096) | Salt marsh sediment microbial communities from the Plum Island Ecosystem LTER, Massachusetts, United States - Salt Marsh Sediment SW1602-10 ...
TCGCTGCCGATGTTATGATATTTAATGAATCACTGGTGAAATTTAACCGACTACTGGTCGTGTTAATCCAGAATCTTGCTTTCCCATTATCCATTATCCTTCCTTCACCCAGTTCTCCCCAACTAAAAGGTTTGATCCATGTAAGGATGGTTAATTCAGTTAAACCGATCAAATCACTACCGCAATCAATTTTTGAGGTTGAACTATTCCATATAGGTACCCAAATATCACCGTGCCGGACTACTTTCATATCAGTCAATGTCAGGGCATTTCCAATCCGGTCCTGAATTGTTCCGGCGAACGCATCAACTGATAAAATGCAGTTTTTCAGTCCTATCGGTGTATATCGTTTGTTTCCCATTAAATTCCGGCTAAATTAGCAACTTCTTCGGCTGTCATTTCATAATTATATGTCCTAAACAATTCTATATTACCTTCAAACCATTGAGTATTGTTATATTGAGATCCGATTCTGAAATAATTCCCTTGTATATTAAAACCAGTAATAATCACTTCAAATTTCTTTCCCATGGTATAACTGTTTCCTAAAACACCATTTACATATACATCTCCACTGGACCTGAATACACTTCCCGATTGCAAATCAACATAACAGAGTCCATCATCGAAATCAACAACCCAATCCTGAGAACCATTAGTGTCAGTATGTGTTAATACAATCCGAATAGTCCCTTTAACAAGACCAATAGTTTGAACAGGCATAACATTATATTGGATATAGCTGCTCGATCCATTAAAAGTAGCAATCCCATTCTCATACGTCACATCAGTAGGCACACCTCCAAACCTTCTGGTATTGAACTCCGACTGAAATCCTTCATGAAAGATTATCTGCCGCTCTCTTGGATATATGGTCTCAAATCCCATTATTCTTTTTCAAAACTTGCTTTGAATTCAGCCCAGGTCATTGAGTTGGACGGATCCCCATTGCGCCATTTTAAGATGTCCTGAAAAACTACACCGGTGTCCAGTATTTTACTGGTTACCGTTGTGGTTATATCAGCCGGCTTTTGCGGATTTTCATTCATCATTTTTGCAATAACCTCGGATTCAATTCTTTCAAATTCCTTCTTTACCTTCTCGATCCAACTGGCTTTCCATCTTTTTGTATTGGTCAAAAAGATTTGAGTTTCATCCTTTTCCTTCTGGAATTCAGCATAAATCTCCATCGCTGTCTGCTGTGCATCAAACGGTGGATCCTCTTTTATTATAACTCTCACAAATAACATGATTTTGTTTTTAAGATTTATGATCCGTTCTTTTTCAGATCAATTATTTGTTTTCCTGTAATCAGGAACACTACAAATGGTAGTGAATATTGAAATACCGTAAATCCTGATCCTTCTGTTTTTAATTCCAGAATGAATGCCAAAACCAATACCGCTACGGCAACAAGTTTTGACCATGTTAATTCAATGTTAATTTTCATTGTTTTTTTATTTAATTACCACCATTTCCACTTATTGAAAATATTAAAGATTTCTTCGGCCTGAATATCAGTCACACCATCCATGCCAAAAAATAAAGCAACCCTTCTGGTTCCATCATCCGGGCCGTTCCATCCACAGAAAAGTATATCTCCATCCGGAACGCCTGAACTGGCCGTTGCATAATCATCAATCCAGGCACCTTTATAATATAACGATGCATCTGTTGAAGCTACCCTTGTCATAATGAACATTTCATCCGTGGTTGGAACTGAATTGTTCGGACTTGCAGCATAGGCACCATTGGTATTCATATCCCAGGTTACACGGAAGTTGGCAACGGCATCAGCCGTGAAACGAATATCCGTTGCTCCGCTAAAACCAAAATCGTAAACCGTGGATACATGTTCATCCTCTGTTAACCAGATACCATACGTGGCATCATTCTGGCTCATGTATGCCGCATCTGTTGTTGGATTAAATTCTGTGTTTATTTCATCTCCATCTGTTATAGCTGCTATACCTGAATCAATAGTAAATACCATATTCCCCTCATCATTGTAAGTCCAGGAATTACCTGAATTTTTCCAATCAAGTTCTTCTGTATCACCAGTGTTCGAATGACAAGCCGGTACATACATAAATTCAACGGTTGCCCAGTATCCTTCGTCAACAAAATTTTGAATGATTGCATTTATACTGTCCTGTCTGCTTTCGGAAGGTGCATCATCCATTGCAGTAAACAGTGATGTTGCATCGGCATGGTGGGTAACATCAATCGAAGGTGCAGTATAATTACTTTCATAAGGGCCTAAATCCGGGGCAACCTGATTGAAAGCTATACCAACATCTGTTCCAACATCAGCCAAATCACTGCCACTGGCAATTTTGTAGAGATTCAATGTTGGCAAAGATCCGTCAGAAGCCCTTGCTCCCCTGATACCAGTAGTGTCTATAGAAACAAAATCCAGATCAGTTACGGCTGATACCCCGGGGTTCCATGAATTAGTAGTATCAAAAGCAGTTGCATTGCCATAAAAGTTTCCCCTGAAATTTCCATAGCCAATGTTATTTACAAGACTTGCCGTGTCTCCTACTGAGGTGCTGAAATTATATCCAGTCTGATGTGATGAACCTTCGTCCTGACCATTGAATACTGACAGATTATTATAAATCTTCATATTGATATCAGCATTATTTTCATTAAAACCAATATCTTCATTATAAAGAGCTATGCTATTTGTTACTACCCTCTGCCATGTTCCGGCTACTTTGGAGTGGCTTGCTCCTCCCATTTTGTAGCCCGATCCATCTCCTGCATCATATCCATTATCAAATGACCAGCAATTTTTAACTGTAATGACCGCATCACTATTCCAGAAATCATATCCATCATCTGAGTTATCCCAAGCTCGGCATCCAGTATAAGTTATAGCACCAGTTAGCGAGGTGTGATTTTGAAACCCGTCGGCATTACCTCCACCCGGAGAGGAGTATGGATCGTAATTATCATACGAATCACAATTAATAAAAGTGTGGTTGATTGAATGATTTGCGTCCCTGTCGAACGTACGAAGTCCAGTACCGCCTATATTGTGAAAAGTACATTCCTCAACTACATAATTATCACCACCTTGGATACCAAGCCCTATTGAAAATCCCTGACCACTCTGCTGTGATACATTTCGCACCGTCAATCCTTTCAAATACCAATAATCGGCACTTGTTGATTCTTCAAATAAAATCCCTCGTTGTGGTGCTGAGTATGTCCAAGCATCCAAATCTAAAACAGGTGTCTCTCCGGGATATGCAAATATTTTGATCGTGTCACTTACCGTACCGCCCTTATTGAAAATATAGACTCCACAACTATCACTCGTAAACCTTGACACCGGATCGGTAGGTGTATAAACACCGCCACGGATGTAAACGAGGTCGCCAGCACTTGCAGTTTCAAAGCCTTTTTGCCATGTTGCAAACGGCTCTGTAAACGTGCCGGGATTTGAGTCATCACCATCGGTCGCTACATAGTAGTCAGCTTCATAGATAACTTCTTCTTCGTATGAAGTGATATTATAAGCTACACCTCCTACATAAATGTAAAGTGAATCGTTTGCTGTTGTTATAGAATCTACCTGGGATCCGGAAGCGGATACTTTTAAATATCCGGATATCGATGTGCTTCCAAGGGTTTTTGTCTGAGAATTACCCGACAATATAAAAAAAAATAACGATATTAAAGTAAAAATGTATCTCATTGCTTTATGGTTAATGTTGGATTTGGCGGGTAAGATACTCCACCTATGTAAAAACGCAGCGAATCACTGACTATCTTTATGCTGTCAATCTGACCTCCGTTATCACCAATCTTTATGTAACCGCCTATCTCTACGTTTTTATGAATCTTTATTACACCAGCCAATGATCCGGTTGTGTAATAAATGCGCAATGTATCATTCGCAATCTTTACACTGTCAATCAGTGCTCCGGTACATTGCAGCTGGTTCCGGACCAGGACGTTTTTGTATTTTTTTGTCTGACCGGATACAATCAGTGTTACTATAAAAAAAATCAATACTAAAAATATCCTTTTCACCTTATATATTTATTAATGCAACGTATTCAGCCGTTCCATTGGCTGCAGGGGTTAACGTAAATCCAGTGGTCGCTTTGTTGGTTATTGTATAATCAATGTTGTTCCCGGATCCGTCATAACAACGGATCTCTAAACTGTAATCCGTGCTCGGTAATGGAAGTGAAAAAGTGATGTTTGTTCCACCTGTTGTTACAGATGAAGAACCAGCCCTCCATAGCCGGCTGTGAAATCCTGCCTGTGAAAATCCATGCATTTTTTTAAGGTTTAATATCCCAGTGTATAATTAATGGTAACTGTTCCCTCTGTTGCACCTATTAGCGTTGCTTTGGTCTGGATCTGAACAAATGAGATGGAATTATCCAACTCAAAGGTGTATTTTATTTTAATCGATGCATCACCAATTACTTTCTGGTAATCGGATGCAAGTTCTTCCACATATTCATCTGCTCCTGCGGATTCATGCTTTTGCAATACCTGTAACTGGTTACCAGTGCTGTCATTTACGGTAAATACAACCCATAAAACGAGCGTTTTGTAACTACGGCAATCAATCTCCGCTCCCTGATCTTTCCAGGTATCATTTACGGCCCCGATATCTGATGCGGAAACCAACGGAACGGGATCAATGAAATGGTCGTGATCGGAATTCAAATTGGTTACATCCATGCCGGACCCTGAACCTCCAAATCCCTTTTGCTGTTCATTGATGCCAATTTCAAATACATCATCGGATGAACAACCTTCACCTGCCGTTAAACCATGGATCTGTATCCGGCTGTTCGTACTGTCCCAGGTTAAGGTTATTCCATTTATTCCGTTGATGAATATTGATGAAAGCCCCTGTCTACGGTTTACCCGTTTTACATATACCAGTTGCGCTGAATTGGTGATGGTGATACTTAATCCTGCCAGTGTTAAGATGAATTCACTGGTGTAAGTTACCGTAAAATCAACCGGACTTCGGTATTCAGCTGGTGGTATCTGCTGATTTATTAATATTCCTTTTGGCATATCGTTTAAATTAAGATGTTCTTTATTTCCTGCGCTGTCATTTCCTTGATCTTTACTCCTGTCGATTTTTTAAAAACTTCAACATGCATGTCGTTGTCGCTGCGGCTGTACTTTATGACCAGTGCCGTGTCCTCCGGTTCCATGTTCAATAAAACTGCCTGGTGAAACAGTAGTTTTCGCAGGTAACGCTTTACAATTGTTATAACCATTTTTTTAGGCTAAAGATATAAAACCTTTTAATCTTAATCCATTGTTTACTTGAAAAGCATACTCTCTTTTCCTTTCCGCAACTTCATATCCCTCTACTCCACCCTCACTGTTCGTGTTTCCTTCAATCGATGTAAAGTTTTCCGGATTCACGCTTAATACAATGCCTGCATGACCGGTCCAGGTAGCTTTTCCTCCTTCATAATTCTGCCAGATCACCATGTCACCTACCTTCGGATATATACTGATATGAAATAACCCGCTTTTATCTTCGACTATATTCTGCCAGGTCTGCTGTGATGATCCGTTGATGGTGTTCTGTATCGCCTGACGGTACTTGTCGCCCGCCATGTTGTACCAAACCATCTTTGCGAAATAAACACACCACGGTTGAGAAGTTTTCCAGCCTACTTCTACCATCAATTCCTGTAACTTCTTGTTGCGGAAACCGGTGTTACCCGAAATCTCCTGCTGTCCTATCAATGAACGTGCAAAACGAATTATCCAGTAACGGGTGTGAAAATAAACAATACCTATGATCACTCCTGCTAAAAGACAGGCAATGACGATATATCGCTCCCTCTTGTTCAATTTTTTAAAAGAGATTTTAATATACCGCTTAACGCAATTAATACAACACCAGATATAACGATCGTTGCTCCAATGTTAAAATAGGTCGTCTTGTCCAGCTTCGCCGTTACATCAATGTTAACCCCTTTTGTTAATAATCCCTGTAAATCATCCATTACTGAAATATTGTTGTGTATTCATTCTTAGTTACTGCACTCATACCGTATGTCATTTCCAGTGCGTCTAATGTTAATGGCCCGAAATATCCGTCTACCTGCAAGGAAAACTCACTGGTTTCATTTAACTTTTGCTGGATCCTCTTTACTATAATCCGCTCGGCTTCATTATTGTACCCGGATCCTAACTTTATCGGCCAGATAGCTGAATAAGACGCTGATGTATCTGGAATGATACCGGTATCACTGAACTCTGTGATTAATGATAACTTGTTCTTGTTCCTTCGCCAGTACCAGAAACCAAGGCCTCCAAGGGCTATTACTATACCGATAATGATGTATTTACGATCCATAAGTGTATAATGATTGTGCCGATTCGTCCAAATGCTTTTTACGCATGTAATACGTAAATGCTATAACACCTGAAATTACTACAATACCGGCAATCGATAATAATATGACTGTTTTCTTTTTCAAAATGGTACATTTAATTTAGTAAACACTGCTTTTACCCTTTCCAGTTCACGTCTGCTTAACTCTGCATGCAACCAGCCCTGCAGGTTCTTATCTGTTGAAAAGAACTTTTTCGAAGCCCAGGTATCCGCAAGCCCGGCTCCATCATACGGCTTTATACCGAATTTCTTTATTACCAAAAGCAGATCATCCTTTGTCTGTAGGCTTTCCAGATTGTTGTAAATGGCCTCTTCATCCGTTCCGTATGGATTCATGGCATTCAATAGGTTCTGTGAAATCAAAACGGCCTGGCCATCACTTATCGTCAGGTTGCTTTTGGTGATTTCAATGGTGTCAATCTCCTTTTTCTGCTCGATTACATCATAAACCTTGCCCCTGCGGATCCTTCGGATAACTGCAATGGACAGCGCAATCACAATAATCCCGCCAATCACGTAAGGTACCGCCTTTGCCGGATCCTTCATTGCTGTGTTTAACAGCTTTTTAGGATTTGGAATACTTATTGCTTTCATGCTGCTTTCTTTTCCTGATCGGTTAAGGTTGCCGTGATTAGATCATTTCCAATCTCTTCATCGGATGCGTCAGGTGCGTATTTCTTAATTACGTCATGGGCCTGGTTACGAAACTTGTCAACCAACTGTGTTTCCAGTTTTAAATACTCTTCCGATCCATGCCTGGTTATTAAGTAACGGGCTACCAGAAATCCTAAACCGAAAAATATTAGCTTTTCAACCATGTTATTTTAATTTATTGAGTATTATGTTAAAATCATATACGAAATTCTTATCAACCTTGCCTGTTCCACTGTCAATCAGTGCATGCGTGCCCTGAAATAAATCGTTTACCACATCCATCGTTGACCGATCATATACCCCTGGATCTGTGATGAAATTCACACCTACTATTTTATTCAGGTTGCTCTGAAAATCTTCAATCTCCTTACCTTTATCCCCAATTTGAATTGACGGTCTGTGGTTCTTTATGTAACTCATTACCAATATGCCGGAAATCACACCAAGGATGAAAGATATCGGTATATCATATTTTATCATCAATCGACTGCCTTAACTGGTAAAGTTTGTATACACGGTAACCACCGTATAAAGCTGCCGCCGCAACCGCAATCCAGATTATTCTTTTTAGTTTCATGTCTTTTCACAATATCCTTTTTTCGCAATCCTGTCAATCGTATTTACTATCAGAAATGTTACCACCACGGCAAACACGCAACCGACCGCTATTAATCCTATGTCCTTTTTCATCAGTATTTTATTAACGTATATTTCTTTTCCTTTTCCATTATACTACCGATCCATCTGTCTTCATCCGGTATCCTTTTTTTGGTAATTGCCATACTCCCCATCCTTGATTTGTTTTTATAACAATCAGTTTCACATCTTTTGATGCACCCCAGGAATTTATAAATATCCTTCTTAAATAGTTCCTTCCATTGATGGCTGCCTGCTTGCTGCTGTAATTTTTATATGATAAATATCTATACCCATTGTAAATTATATATTTATAGCTTTTCCCTACCTTTGAGAAAGAATGACCTTTTGGATAAGGCGCATAATGTACCTTGTAAATCTTTGTCTTTGCCATATCAGTAAATTTGTATCATGTGTTGTCCTTTTTCTGTGCAATCCCGGGTAATACTACATTAACAACCAAAAGCCCCAAAATAACAGCAAGTACAATTCCCCCGATTGCTATTAATTCTTTCTTTTCCATGTTGCTTACTTTTTCTTTAATACTTCACTGAAAAATAACCATACACAAAAACCGATCGCAAGGATTGTTACTATCTTGTTAACCGTGTATTTCTTCTCTTCCATCAGTATACCGGTATTTTGTTGTTTCTTTTTAAGCGTGCATCGAACTTCGTGATCCGGACGTTTGTACCCTGGCTCTTTTTTAAATATTTGGCCGTGTTCTTCGCTTTTGCATGGGTGCTGTATGCATGCGGCTGCTTCATCCACTTTCCCCTGGTTGCTCTGTTCTTAAAACTTATTCTGTATGCCATGGTCTTATTTTTATGGAAGTATATTTCCTCCTGTTTTATGTTCAACCTGGTAATATAAACTTCTGATCCGGTCCATCATTTCATACGAATAACTGTGCATCTTTGACAGTGCATACATCGCCTCTGTGTCCGGATAACCAAGCCATTGATATAGTTCCAGTGCATTGTAATCGGCCTCCTTTTCATTGTCCTTGTCGTAATTAATGAAATTATGACTGTATTCATGCAAAAGGATCATTACTCGCATTGGTATGGTCATGGATGCAAAATTTCTCCTGCTTACCTGAATGGTGTTTGTCTGCTTGTGGATCCGTGCCGGTGTCGACGATTCTTTACCGTTTTCAGTGAAAATGGCATGCAGGTACTCTATTTTGAAATCTGCCCCGGGGTGATCATAGATGCGGGCTGCCCGCAAACTGGTGCAATTACGTGCAAAACCTTCAATGAATTCAATGTTTTTTGTGTGCTGCGGGCTGATCTGTTGCCGACTGGTCTGTAGTTGCTCTGTCTTAAATGAAGTGATGCGGAAACTCTTCGGATACCTGCGCTCACCTTCTTTGGCATCAAAAATCATAACATGGAGATACCTTTTGGGTGCTTGTGGTAAGGGAAAAATTACCTGATCGGAAAATTTTCCGTTAATGGAAGTTTGAATTCTTTTTTTTCTCTGAAAATACTCTGAACTGCTGCGGTATGGATCGTAACCGATAAATATAATATCCCTCGGCTGGTCCGTTTCGACCTGCAGAATGATCTTTAATGGTTTAGCTTGTGTCCGAACTTTGTAAATCATCAGTTTCAGATTTCTTCCCGAAAAGATAGTTCGCTAAAAGAAACCCCCCTCCAATTATTAATACTTTCTTCCATACGGGTAATGACTTGAATCCCAAACTTGGTTTCTTTTGCAATCCTTCACTCTTTACGGAATTTTCTACTGTTATGGCCATAGCTATTTGTATTTGATTCTCACAAATATAATAACTATTTACCTTTTTTCAGAATTTTAATTCCAATAAACAATCCAATGGCTATTAAAGCATACTTCAATAGCTTGTTGCTTGGTAATATACCAGCTTCCTGTTTTTGCTGTTCACTTATAATTGGTAATATACCAGCTTCCTGTTTTTGCTGTTCACTTATAATTGGCTTCTTGGAAACAACCCCTCCGGTATCCTCACCTTTGTACGGTGTGCGAATGTATAGGTTGTAAAAACCGGCACCTTTGTAAATATACCATGGTGCACCCGAAAAATCATAGTTCGGGGTTTTTACATACACGACCTGACCGGTTTGGAAGAATGAATCATAGTTGCCTAAAATCTGTACGAGAACAGTGTCAGGATATTTTTCAATAGCCTGTTGTGTAATACGGTAAACCTCACGGCTCACTGACTGATCAACAAAATTTTCGTAATCATACGGTGTGTTTGCGAATATTGGCATGACCTTTTTTTTTGGTTTATCTGAATTTTTTGTAAATAACTACTCCGGCAATTACAATTGTAATTACCAGAACACTTATACCGACCGGCTTTGGCATCCCAAGAAACTTATCCTGCTGTTGCGGCTGTTGCTGCGGTGTGACACCGTATTGAATGGTCTGTGTCGTGTCTGTTGTCGCCTTTTTCCAAATTCCAACAAACTTATCAACAACACCAAGAACATTATCAATTATGTTCCATGCCGGACTTTCTTCTTTGACTTCCGGTGTCTCTTCCGGTGGAAAAACAGGATCTTTTTCCTCAACCTGGTTTCGGTACATTCCTGAATTGTTGTTTAAGATTTCCATGTTATGTGATTTTATAAAGTAAATATCCAATTAAAAATACTCCCGCTGCAAGGATGTATGGGTTTTTTAATGCCTTGTTAACTGTACTTTCTTCTTCTTTTTCTGGCTCTTCATCAATTAGAGTTAATATATCAGGATATGGCTCAATTAATGGATCAATAACTTTATGTGGAAATGGATTGTAGTCGGATAGTACAAAATTTGTGTCCTGAATCGTACTGTTTCCTTCTCCAACCTTTGTCAGATGAATTATTCCTTCTTCATCTTCGTCTGGTACATGCTCTATGAATCCACGATTTTTTAATTCGGGTGAATACCCTGTTTCCACGGGATCAAACATGAAATCCCTGACCGGAAATGGTACCGGTATAGGATCACCCTCTATGTAATATGGCCTGTATTTCATTTCCTTTTTAGTTTGTATGTTATAAATACAACTCCACCAACCACCGCTATTATCGCAGATATGATAATAACTGCTTTTAACGTACTTTTTTTTCGCTCTAATCGATCAGCCTCAATTTTGTCCTGCTGCTGCTGGTAATAATCAACCGTTTCCCAATATTGCGCTGAAGGATCCGTGCCGGTTACATATCCTTTTAAGTCTTCCCATCCTGTTGCTATCTCTGTTAACCAACTCATTTCTTAATGGCCAAAAATATTAAACCGACTACAATTAACGGTAAACCAATATCCCGAATCAGACAGTTTTTACCGGTTTCGGAAAGAAAATTACCATAATTCTCATCCTGTATCTTCGTAACAAGTTTAGCCACCATAGCACCAACAGGATCTGAAAAATCTCCCGTTCCCTTTTCTGCCGCCAGGACTGCTTCTTTTGGAAATTCCTCCTTGTATGCAATAACTAACCCATCGTAATGCTCGGAATAATTTCTTAACTGACCAAGTTTCTCATTAATTTGTTCGCCCAGGTTGTGTAAAGAAAGTGCCCAACCTTCCCATCGCTTTGTAAGATCACTTTCACAACTTCCCATGACTATATTGCCGCCTATCATCTTTGATTCTGAAAACTTCGGATCGCAATTCAATAGTTCTTTGAAAGCAACCGATTGCTGGCCACGAAGTTTTTTAACTTCATTGGCAATGATAGTCATGCGTTCATGTATTTCCTCAATCTCGGCTTTCAGACTCATTTTCTCAGCTTTTTTATTACGAAAAATCCAGCTAACCCAATTACACCAATCAGTAAAAGATTTTTCGGGCTGGTAAGGGAAATACTGTCTCCCATTAAATTTCCGACTACCCTCTGATTTCCCCGGATGCTTTTTGCAATTTCCAATTCTTCATTCAACTGCCCGTTAAGGTATAGGCATTCCGTATAAACCGCTACGTATTTAAAAAACCTCCATGCGTGACCGGCATCACCCCGGCCAGGACCCTGATCATTGGCTTTCTTTAGCCAATAATCTTTTTGATCGGATGCGTATGTAACCTCTGTTGCTAACCGGTTTAAATCGGCTTGTGTGTAAACCTCTGTCATTTTTTTCTTAAATACATTACCAGTCCAAATCCTCCAAGTATAACCACTGCGCCAATAATAATATACCAGGTCATTTGCCGCTGCTTTTTGTCCTCTTCCTCTTCTAATATGTATATGGCCAGCTGGTCATTATGTTGCTGCTGAACGGCCGCCAGTCCTTCATCATATCCCGTCTTACCTCCAATTAGCGTGTTGGCTAATCCCATAAGTCCGGACCAGATGGTTGATGCGAGAATATAATGATACTGGTCAATCAACTGGGCATACTCCGTGCGAAATTCAGGTGAAAAGACAATGTAATCAAGTATTTCTGCGGATACCTGCAGTGGATCACTCTCTGTTGTTAACCTGGATCCATGCTGCTGTAATAATTGAATTACCTTCTCTTTATCCCTGACATACGCTCTGGCTATTCGCCGTAGTATATCCAGGTTTTCATTCATTTCAGCGATTTGTATGCCAGATATCCGACAAGTAGAACAAAAGCAATGACAACAAGACGCTTGCCCTTTTTTGGCTCTTCTACAACTTCACCGTTCGCATTGACAAAACAAGTGTCGCAGGCATCACGGTTTAATATTTCGTCACGGTAATTCCGGTGCGCTATGTACCCTTCGAAATTGTTGTGAAGGATCTCCTTACTGAAATTCCGGTGAAGAACCTCGTTTCCACTCATTGACGGCTCAATAACATACGGGTTTGTGAAATAATCGTTTCCACCACTATGACCGACAAAATTTCTGTACTGTTTCATGTTCATTATTTTAATATTTTAAGCGCAATAAAAACTAAACCCGCAAGTATCAATAGGTTTGGATCAATATTGAACTTAAAACCAGTTAAAAAACTTTTTGATTGTATGTCGCCCGGAATATCTTTGATTATTTCATAATCCGGATGTACTTTCAATAGGTCAACAACGGCCCGGTCTCCCTGTTGCTGAATTAATATAACGGCCGCTTCACGTAATTCCTGTGGATCCTGTGGTGCGAGATAACCGATGTATCCATACCGGGATAATACAAGCATGACACCGGCCGGATTGTTCAAACAGGTGTAATCCAACCAGTTTAGATTCTGGTAGGTGCTTTGGTCGTAGTTGTTCCATACCTGACCCTGACCAAAATCATTAGCGAATTGGCCAAAATTGTTGTTAAACATAGCATTTATTTAAAAAAAGGGTAGGCGCACAAATCACCTACCCCTTTTCCACAAAGCATAGCCAGATATAGATAATTACAATCCCCTGCGCATGTCGATCTGCGGTAGCCCGGTCGGGGCCTGAGTCCTGGAAACCTGACGTGTCTGACCAGTGCGAAGAGTATTCTTTGCAGCATACTTCTCGACAATGGTGAACGTGAAGGTTACAGTTTCACTTGCAGCAAGTGTGAAAGTGAAATAACTGTTGGCTGTTACCAGGAATTCAAACGAAGGTGCATCGATCTGTGTCGTGATCTGGTTTTGCGCTGAACGGTAATTCAACGGTTGCCACATCCGACTGATCAATCCACCGGTGGACGTTTGCTCGACCAGCGTTAACGCATTGCTGAACTGGGCAACGGTCGTAACCGTGTATTTCAGTCCAAGGATGCGGAATGGATTTTGTAGCAATTCAGTCTTGGTCTGCAGGTGCGAACTTTCTGCAACGGTAATGGTTACTGCTGCATTAAGGGTTGCATCTGTCAGATCCTTGACAGCCCCGAAGATCATTACATTGGTTATGGCCGAAACCGATGCGTTGACAACACTGATGGTCAGCGTCCTGTCGTTCGGATCCAATACTTCGTATCCTGCCGGTGCTCCACCAACAGCATTCATGTAATTCTCACTCGGGCTGTAACCGACAAATGAATTGAAATTCTGCTCGGCGGCTCTCCGATAATTTTGGATTCTGTTGCGATAACTTCTCATTTCTCTTGGTTTTTAACGGGCAATCCCGACTTACGTAGCCGGAACAACGGCATCAAACCTGGGTGCAATCCACTTGTCATAGATAATGGATGCAACGATAACGGCTGCTACTGTTGTCATTAATTGGCCCCAATTGAATTTTTTCAACATTTTTTCATGGGTTTTTACTGTTACCTAATCAATTAGCTGCATAAAGATACTGCTATATATACCTATCAAACAAATCAAATCCGTTCCGGATTTTTGGAACAAATTCATTAATCGATTGAATTGTAATGAATTGAATTTTGAAATAGGGTGGAAAATAGGGAATGGAAAAAGCACCCTGATTTTACGGGTGCTTTTTCATTTTAACCTGTTCGGGTAACAGGGTTCACATGGCGCACGTTACACCTCACTTTGCTTGATCCCCCTGTTGGCAATCCGGGACAAAACCCGGAACAGGCACCTTTCGCTTTAGGCCAAAGTGACTGCCTACGATCGGTGTGGGTGGCCTCCTGCTGCCTCAATATGCAAATATATAAAATTTTTCTTCTTTCGATTTGATTTAATGAAAAAATAACTAACTTGCAATATGATTTCTTGGTGATATGCAAAGGAAAATTTCTCTGGACGGGAGTTCGATTCTCCCCACCTCCACTAATCACCAGTTATTGTAAATAGGGGGTGACCGGATTTGACAGGCTATTAGTACAATGTATTGAAAGGATCATATTGCTAAACGGCAATCAAAAACAACTCAGACCCGCTGCTTAGTGGGTTGGAAAGCAGGATCCACAAGGTGGTTTCCTGCTTTTTTTATGGTGGAAAATAGGGAATGGAATTATTTTTTTATAAACAACTAACAATTTGATCGTCTTCAAGATCGATTCTTACATCCTGATAATCTTTCGCTGGATCAAAACCTGGCCCATCAAATGCCGCTAATATTATCTTAGGTCTGATTCCATATTTCATCTCATAATCATCAACCATTTCATTAACTTTATCAAAGATGATTTTTAAATCAATCCTCATTCCGTGAGTAACATCTTCTATTCTCATGATCTTATGAATTTTGTTTATTCCAGAAAACGCTTCCGGTCCTCTATCCAGGAATTGATCGCATCATTCTCCGTTGTAAACCGTTGGTTGTTGCTTTCATCCTTTAATCGCATCATATTGTTGATGATGGTAGGATTTATCTGTAAATACTCCCGGCATGCACGGTCCAAATCTTCCTCACTGACCGCTTTTAACTTGTCACGGTAAATATCAATCCAGCAATAATAGTAAATATCTCCTTCGTGATACCGTCTTGTTACAATCGAATTCGCCAGGTAAATCAGATCAATATTCGGTAACTTTCTCGGAACACGGCTTACCGGATCTGTTTGCCGATGGAGACGCAAATAGGTCATGTTTCCCCAAATTTTTGGTGGTGGTGCTCCAATTGTATGATAATGAACAATAAGATCCGCTCCTTGATGCCGTAAACCAACTATAAATCCAACAAATGCTTTTTTAAGGTGTTCATCAATATACTGGTTAATATCTTCCAAAACCAGCATACCATTATTAAAATAGGTTGTTATCGTCTGAACGGTCAATAGATACTCTTCCGGACTCATTACGCTCTTGTCTTTTTTATATGGTAAAATCCGGTAAGCCTTCGGAACTTTTATGTTGCGAATGTTTTCAGCACGTTTGTATATGTTAGGCTCGTTAATATTGAAATCTATAGCTTTATACCCTTCATATTCGTTGTTCACATCAAATACAAGTACAGGTCGGGCCTTCCATCCTGTTTTATGATCTGATGTAATGTATAATTTAATTATTTCTTTGGTTGCGTGAGTTTTTCCTACTCCCTTGGCTCCTACAACAACCTCCATTGACGGCTCTCTCATGGTGTGTAAAGATTTGCTATTAACCTGGTCTCTTCTTCATTTACCGGTATGTTTAATATTTCATTCAATGCCTCCACGTAATCATAGAATTTTTCTGAATCTACACCGTGAATTTTTTTGCGGACCAGATCAAAATATACATAATAGGCAAGCTGACGGTTGTAACTGTATTTTTCAATGATGTTATCCGTGTAACCGGTTAAAATTAATTCCTGACTGGTGTCATTGATGTATTGCTGTAAAGTCTCATACTGGTATCGTGTGATGTAATGCGATAACATAATTCCGTATGAAATCTCCGGATCTCCGTATGCATCGTTCAGTGCAGCCATGTTACCCAGGTTGAATACGAAATTTTTATTCTTGTGAATACGCATCCAGTTTATCCGCTTTCGCTCTTCTATGGATATGGTGATCATGTTATCCCGGTAAATCATGAAATCTATCCCGCAATTCTTGCTTAGGGCCAGCTTTGATGCAATCTCATTTGTCAGGGTGTTTTCCCCGGCAATCAATAATCCGTTTTTATACCTCTCAAGTATAAGCTGATATACATTATTATAGGGCTCCTGATTGGTCTTTATTTTTTTGAAGTCAGGTACGGTCCATATTTGTAAATGCCCGAAATATATCTCTGGTATGTTGTTAAATGCCGGACTGTCCGTTATGATTGCGGCCTTTCGGTTGTGATGCTTTACATACTTTTCGGCTTCTTCAATATCAATTATACTGGTGTCAACGGTCTTGTCCGCTACGACCAGAATGAAGTTTGCAGGACGGGTTAGTTCCTCATTTGTGTATGCGATCTTTTCTCGGGCCATTATTTTTCTTTTTGTGGTTCCTCTTTTTCAATTTTTTCCCGTTCTTCTTCAACCTCTTTTTTTA
>Ga0315545_1002522_pt1 | contig 16474 bp, 12 predicted proteins | sample SalMarSW160210MG_FD_203096 | JGI IMG/M metagenome (GOLD analysis project Ga0315545, IMG submission 203096) | Salt marsh sediment microbial communities from the Plum Island Ecosystem LTER, Massachusetts, United States - Salt Marsh Sediment SW1602-10 ...
CATATCGTCGATGTGATGAACGACTACGATCTGCTTCCCATCGAGAACTTTCGATTCGGCAGCCATACACAGGCACCGAACCTCGGTAAGGAGGCATACCGGCCAAAATTCCACCCCGGATTTGACGGCTGCTGGATGGGATGCTCGGTGGCCTGCTCCCACATGGTCAAGGATTTCACCCCTAGCACCGGCCCCTACAAGGGGCAGTCGGTGTGGGTGGACGGCCCTGATTACGAGACCATCGCGGGCTGTGGTGCTAACTGGGGGATATTCGATCCGGACTTCGTCATCGAGGTCAACTTCTACTGCGATACCTACGGGTTGGACACCATCTCAGTGGGGACCTCGGTTGCGTTCATCATGGAATGCTACGAGATGGGCCTCATCGACAAAGGCGCCACAGGAGGGTTGGAACTTCGGTTCGGCAACAAGGAGGCCGCCCTGGAGCTTCTGCACCAAATGGCCAGGGGCGAGGGATTTGGTGCAATAGTGGGTCAGGGCGTGAGGAGGATGAAGGATATATTCGCAAGGGAATTCGGTGCCGATCTTGCCATCATGCAGGACATAGGAATGGAGTCCAAGGGCCTGGAGGTCTCGGAATACGTGACAAAGGAGTCGCTTGCGCAACAGGGTGGGTACGGTCTCACTCTCAAAGGTCCCCAGCATGACGAGGCGTGGCTTATCATTTTAGACATGGTCAACAAGCTTATGCCCACCTTAGAGCAAAAGGCTGAGGCACTCTGGTGGTTTCCCATGTGGAGGACCTGGTTCGGCCTCAACGGGCTATGCAAGCTCCCCTGGAACGACATCGTGCCCGAGGATAACAAGGCCACTTCGGAACCGGCAAAGGTGATGAAGCACGTACAGAGGTATGCCGAGTATTTCTCCGCGGTCACCGGCATCGAGGTAACTCCTGATGCCCTGATAGAGATGAGCGAGCGGGTCTATAATTTTCAACGGATATTCAATCTGCGGCAGGGTTTCGGCACGAGAGAACACGATACGCTCCCCTACAGGGCTATGGGACCGGTTACCATAGAGGAGTATGAATCCCGAAAGGACAGGTATGACGAGCAGCTCGAGGAGTTGGGTATTTTGAATCCCGAGGGAAAGGGCACCGAGGAAAAGCTCAAGGCCCTGAGGCAATATCGGGAGGATAAATACGAGAAGCTCAAGGATGCCGTGTACAAGCGCCGTGGGTGGACCCAGGATGGGGTGCCCACGCTTGAAAAGGTAAAAGAGCTTGGCATTGACTTCCCCGAGGTGCTGGAGCTGATCTCAGGGCATCAGTAGACAAGGAAACGCCGTCAACCATTGATGGCGGAAACATAAAATAACACGTTTAGCTCCATTTATTTCTGTTAATACTTTTGCTTCTCCCTCCCTCACAAGGGATCATACTCTTTTGAGAGGTTGTGTATGATTGGGCTGCAACATTTTGGCGATCATTTTTCCACGGCAGGTAACATTCTAAAATAACATGTATTTCTGAAACAGGTGTGAGCACAACTGTTTTACGGGCTCTCGCAGCAAGAAGAAGGGCTAGGTTCAAGATATTAGACGTGGGTTTGCCAAAAGGGAAGACTATATATTAAGAGGTATCGAGTTCTTTTGACCAGCAGCCAAAACAGAGGAGATGATAATAATGAAAGGAAAGGTATACGATATAGTGATAATCGGTGGGGGAGTCATTGGATCATCTATTGCCTATAATCTCGTCAACGACGGAGTTGACGCATCGGTTTTAGTTATCGAGAAAGACCCCACCTATGAATTCGCATCCACCACGCTGTGTGCCGGTGGGGTGCGGGAGCAGTTCAGTCTTCCGGAAAACATCAAAATCGCTCGATACAGCTTAAATATATATGAGAATTTTGATGAAATAATGGAGGTTGATGGGGATAAAGCCCATGCAGAATTTATTCAGCGTGGATACCTCATCCTCGGCAACGAGAACAATTGGTCGAAGTTAAAGGAGAACTATAAAATCCAGAAAGAGATGGGGGTGCACGTCTCTCTGCTTGCAACGGATGATATAAAGGAATTAGTAAAGCACATGCATACAGAGGATCTGGTGGGAGCTACATTCGGCTCTCGAGACGGCACCCTTGATCCTTATGGAGTTATGCAGGGGTATATAAAAAAGGCCAAAAAACTGGGTGCCGAGTATCTTTATGAAGAGGTGAAGGAGATTGAAGTTAGGAGCGGAAAAGTTGAGGCTGTTATAACCGATAAGGGCACCACTGTAAGCTGTAAGGTCCTTATCAATGCCGCTGGTCCCTATGCACCGGTTGTGGGAAAAATGGCTGGAATTGATTTGCCAATAGATCCGACGAGAAGAATGGCTTACCTGTTTGATCCTAAAGAAAAATTTGATTATGAATTACCCTTTGTTTTTAATACCGATGGAGATCTATGGCTTCGTCACGAAACCGGAAAGATGATATTGGCGGGTAAAAATATCCCCGAGACCCCGGGGTTTAATTTCGATTGGGATCGAGATTTTTTTATGGAGGATGTTTTGTCAAGTATGGCCGAAAGGATTCCCGTATTAGATACCGGCAAATTAATACGGGGTTGGGCCGGGCTTTATGCCATAAATCGAATGGATCAAAACGCGATCATTGGTCAGTTAGGTAATGTCGAGGGATTTTACGGTGCGGTCGGATTCAGCGGCCGTGGGATGATGCAAGCTCCCGCGGTGGGCAAGTGCATGTCAGAGCTGATCCAATTCGGGAAATATCAGTCAGTTGACCTATCTTGCTTTTCCTTTGATCGCTTTAAAACCGGTAAACTTGTCTTTGAGGATGAAATAATCTGATTTTACTGCCTTGTCCAAAAATAACATACAAATACCTTAACGATATTTTCGCTTTCAGGAACATAATTCAAAAGGAAAAGATCACTGAAATGACAGGAATGATGTAGAGGGAGAACAGCAAGCCCAGATTAATACCTCATACGCAAAGGATTTATTGCCCTCTGATCACCTGAAAGGCCCATATGACCAAGATACAGTCTGGCAATAGATTGGCTGATAAAAATGGTATTGACCTATCGCGTTAATCCCAATCAGCACTCACAATACTTATGAAGTTATCAATGCCATGGCCTTTATGCGTGTATGCATTAGGGTAACCTATGCGTTAACATTCATGCAAGATTCATGTTCTCGGCCAGCAAGTGCGCGAGCGGACATAGTTTGGTCTCACGCAAAAATTCGGATATTCTATGCTGAAATTATGGCGAGAAAGGGAAATCAGGCTATGAGCATGGTGGCAAAATTATAGAAGCCGATACTATTTGGGTGTCACAGTAAAAAATCCCTGGCTCTTGGTAGGGATAAGTTCTCTAATCAACCTTATAGGATAGGAGTAGACCATGGAGACTAAAAAAGAGACCGGAAAATCGCCATTTTCCCAATTCCACCACTTGATGATAGTGGTGAAGGATATCGAAAGGGCGGTGAAGTATTTTGAATCGATAGGCATAGGTCCGTTTAGGCCTTATCCTCCCCTGCAAGAGTACGAAAATCTCAACGTCGAGGATGAGGACGCCTTTTACAAGTTGATAATGAAAGAGGCCAATATAGGCCCGATAGTGCTTCAACTCTGCCAACCCGGCACGGGCAAAAGCATCTACAAGGACTTCCTGGAGAGAAAAGGCGAGGGCGTGCAGCACCTGGGGTTTGTGGTGGATGACATTGAAAAAGAGGAAGAGGGACTCAGGAAAAGGGGGTTCAAGGTCCTGAGCAGCGGAAGGAGATCGGAAGGTAGTGGGTTCACCTATTTTGATACGGAAGACGATGCGGGTGTGACGCTGTTAATAAGAAAGACGTCCCCTCAAAAAGCAAGCTAATAATCAAACAGGTAAACCCCCGGCTTTGCCGGGGGACTCAAAAAGGTTTGACCGTGTGATGCGGTAGAAATAAAACCTCCCATAAATCATCAACATTCAAATATGGGAGGTTTGAAATGAAAAACTACCAAAGCTTACATCACACGAAATGGGATTGCAAGTATCATGTTGTTTTTATCCTCAAGAGACGGAAGGAAAAGATATTTGGGGTGTTACGAAAACATCTTGGGGATATATTTCATGAACTGGCAAAACAAAAGGAATCAAGAATAGAAGTGGGGCATTTGCATTTAGCCCATGTCCACATATGCATCAGTATTCCACCAAAGTATGCGGTTTCCAATGTGATAGGATATATAAAAGGCAAGAGCGCCATTTCAATTGCAAGGAATTTTATGGGAAGAAGGAGGGATTTTTCTGGAGAGAATTTTTGGGCACGAGGCTATTTTGTATCCACAATCGGTCTTGATGAGGAGGGAGTAAAGAAATACATTCGAGAACAAGAGAAAGAAGATGAACGCCTGGATCAACTCAAACTTGACTTTGAAGATCAGTCCCCTTCAGGGACTCATAAACCTGCCCCCTTGGGGGGCTAACAAAAAATAAGCCCCCGGCTTTGCCGGGGGTAGTTTAACTGCCTATAAATCACATCGCAATAAATGCGTTAATCTTGCAGCAAAGATGAAGGCTGATGTTTCGCTGTAGTATTAGTAGTTATTTGATATAGCCTCTAGTTTTCATGTAATCTTTAATTATTTCTACTCCTTTAGCGCATAACGGGCTTTTCTTGGCAATCTCAGGTAGGAACGCAAGCGAGGCTTCTCTTACTTTCTGCATCTCCTCATCAGGCCAGGCAATAATGGTTGCTCCCATTTTTCCAAAACCTTTAAGCATCTTCTGGTATTGCCACCATGACCTTTGGGCTTGATCATAATTGTATGTCATAAATGCATCTTTAAGGATTGCTTTTAGGTCGTCAGGCAAATTATTCCAAGCATCTAAAGATACCAACATACACATTCCGCACACATCAAACCAACCAGGAACATAAAAATAGGGGCAAACTTCATAAAACTTATGTTGTTTATAACTGTGTGCACCTGTCATGTATCCATCAATAACACCTTGTTGTAATGAGGTATATGCTTCCTCGTGGGGGACATAGGTTGGCATCCACATCAATACAGCCATGGGGAGGCCTGGTGGTGTAACAAATATCATGGTTTCCGCGCACGTAATAGAGGGGCACGTTAAAGGTCCTTGTAATAAAGGAGAGGTATTCCGGTGGGAGATCACCACAGGATAAGATCAGGTTCACTCCCGTGAAACTCTCAACGTCGAGTTGATCATACAATGCTGGCGCAACATAATCCGATATAGTGAGTATTTTCATGAAAACTCTGTCTATTTTGAGCACCAAGAACGTTTCTATGATTTGGATCATTATAATTGTTGTACGTTAAGGAGTAAAGCTGATTTTGCGAAAAGATGCCTCGAAATACCTCTAAAGATCTCGACCTGTTTTGGAGAAAAGGATTTATCCGCCTCATCGGTCAGTGGAAAATGACTTATTATCCCTTTAATTGAAACTTCCATATATCAAGCACATTGGGTGAGGAGGTCAACTCCCTGAGCAGGCCAATGTCAACACGCTGCCATATGCCCCCGTGGAACAGGTGCTGAAGTTCGGATCCTCTCAGAAGAGAAATTGTGGTTAGGTGCCTTTCCGGCCTCTTGCCCCTTCATTGATCAGCTTCTTTTTCAGGCGTTTCGCATGCCGGTAGGAGACCCCCATTAGGTTGCCTGCTTCTTTCAAGGTAGTCTTACCATCTATTACCATCTTTAACAGATGGTACCTCTGCCGCTCTTTCTGACTCATTGCTATAATGTCCTTTTTCATAATGGGGACATTTTCATTAAGCTAACACAGGGAATGGGATACATGCTTGTGTATCTGGCCAAAGATGGCAAGACCGTCTCCATAGACTTTACCTGTCGTGCCCCGAGAAATGCCCGTCCGGACATGTACCGCGTGGTAGACCCCGATGGTTACCAGAAACAAGGAGCCGGGCCTCAACGTGGAGGGTTTACCAGCCTTTACTTTAACGTTGCAGACGATGCAAACACCCAAGGACCCTTGTCCGTAACCGTTCCCACGGTATGCGCGGGGATATGCGAGGCACACCGGCGTTACGGCACGTTACCCCTGAAGGAGTTGCTGGAGCCCGCAATCCATTTCGCGTCAGAAGGCTTCGAGAGCAACTGGCAGCTCACCCTGTATGCCGCAAACCTGTTCAATGCCTTTAGCGAGGATCCTTATTTGGCCAGCATGTGGCTTCCCGACGGACATCCAGCGCGGAGCTATCCCAAGCCCGGTGAAAGGATCATCCAGCGTGACCTTGGGGAATTGCTGAAACGCATTGCACGGCATGGACCTGATGCCATGTACCGGGGCGATGTTGCGGGTGCAATAGATGAGTTCATGCGGAACAACGGGGGTATTCTCACCAGGCAAGACCTGGAGGATTATAGCCCGGACATCTCTGATCCACTCTCAGTGCCCTTCAAGCAGTACAGCATTATGACCGTTCCTAGGCCAAGCGGTGGTGTGACCAATCTTCAGATGTTCAGGGTCCTTGAATGGTTTGACCTGCACACCATGGGCCACAACTCCGCAGAGTATCTGAACCTGATTATCCAGTCTGCGCGCCACACGTTCGCGGACCGGCACCGGTATCTGGGCGATTGGGAGTATACGCCTGTTCCCCTTACAGGGCTATTATCCGCTGAATATGCCAGGGAATTGGCGGAACAGGTGGATCTAAAGGGGGCCGGTGTGGGCCGAGGCCTGGAGAAAGAGCCGTGGATTTATTACATGGATCGAGCGATACACGATCCCTGGAAATTCGATCCATCGCCCGCCCCGGAGTCCATATATCAACCTGCCATGGATACCTATAAAGGAGATACGACACACATTAACGTTGTTGACAAGGACCGGAATGTCGTGACCTGCACGCACACAGGCCCCTTTATCGCTGGGGCTAACCCGCCGTCCACCGGGGTCTACCTATCAGGGGGCATGTCCCTGTTCATCGCCAAGCAAGGATTTGCGAACTCTATAGACGGCTGGAAGCGTTCCATCAGCAGCATGTCCCCGCTGATGGTATTTCGAGATGGACGACCTATCCTGTGCCAGGGTGCACCCGGTGCCCGCCGCATCATAAACCGTGCCATCCAGGTCGTGAACAACGTTGTTGTCTTTGGCATGGGGCCTCAGGAGGCCATAATCCAACCTACCATTGACGCTAGCACTACACAAACACTAGTGGACTCTCGTGTGCCAGCGGACACGATAGAGGAATTGAGAAGGCTGGGGCATGGGATCACAGTTGTCGAGGAAGAGCCGGGCATGTTGGGAAATTTCTCCCGCCCGTCGGCGATCTATATCGACCATGAATCGGGGCTGCTGAGGGCAGGGGTTGATGCCTTCCGACCTGCAATAGCTTTGGGCTAATAAATCACTGGATATCCTTTTCGGAGGCATCGAGACGGTAATTCGCTTGCTTGGATAGATAGGCGATTAATTATTATGCATAATTGGTGATAAGTCTTTTTTGTTGCAATAAGTGTAGGGGAATAAGGTTTGAATGTTACGAAGGGTGGCAACACTTAAGCCTGCTGAACGGCCCGAACTATCAAAGATCATTGACAGGAACGTTTATATCTTTTCCGCCTCCTCTTTACTCATTTTAAAGGTATGTTCTTCTCCGGGAAATACCCCGTCTTCTACCTCATTTTTGTACTCTTTCAGGGCATCAAGTATCATTGGACCTAATTTGATATATTGCTTGACGAATTTTGGGGTGAACCGCTCGAAAAGGCCCACAGTGTCATGATACACAAGAACCTGACCATCACAATCCTTACCAGCGCCAATCCCTATGGTCGGGATGCTTAACTCCCTGGTAATCCTTGAAGCCAGTATCTCCGGAATACACTCCATAACAATCATAAAGGCCCCAGCCTTTTCTAAATCTTTGGCAGCATTGATCAAGCTTCGTGCACTTTCCGCATCCTTTCCCTGAACCTTAAAACCACTTAACTGGGTTGCAGTTTGAGGGGTAAGGCCAATGTGTGCGCACACAGGAATGCCTGCAGTAACAATTGCCTTTACCACAGGGGCAGCCTCGCTGCCACCTTCAAGCTTCACAGCGTCACATTCACCCTCTTTTATCAATCGGCCGGCATTTTCAATGGCCTTCTCAATCCCTGTCTGATACGACATGAAAGGCATATCCCCTATCACAAAGGCATACGTAGTACCCCTGGTTACCGCCTTTGTGTGATGAATCATTTCTTCCATGGTTACCGGCACTGTGGAGGTGTATCCAAGAACTACCATTCCCAGCGAATCTCCCACCAAGATAGCGTCAATGCCTGCCTTGTCTACCATTTGGGCAGTTGGGTAATCATAGGCAGTCAACATTGTTATTTTTCTTGCCTTTTCCTTTTTAGCCATAAGGTCAGAAATAGTTATCTTTTTTCTTTCCATCATTTCCTCCGTTATAAAGGTTCTTCTCGTAGATGAAGGGCTTTTTCTTTTATTAAAGTAGAGAATTCACGCAATTTCATTGCTGACCTTATAGATAATTATTTCAAGTTAGTCAATCGTTCTTTCTTCTTGACGGCCTGATTTTACTGGAAGTAATATGGCGACTTACTTTTTTGATTTAATGTTTTTTTTAGAAGATAAGGTTTGGTAAATTGTTAACAAAGACATACAGTGTTAACCAGGAAAAGGAGATGATCAGCATGACAAGATATGGATTACTTACTATAGAGGGTTCAGATGGTGCCCAGGAAGTAATTAATGTTACCCTGGGCAAGGAAAAGGCCGATTTAGCCTTTATCAATGGGAATCTCCTCAATGTCTATACTGGTGAATTGTTAGATCATTATTCAGTAACTATTAAGGGCGAGTGGATTGCCTATGTAGGAAATGATCCAGAAGATACGATTGGCCCGAATACTAACGTAATTGATGTCAAGGGCAAAACAATTATTCCTGGCCTTATCGACGGCCATACCCATCTTGTCTGGCTATCGAATGTAAGCGAGTTTTTGAAATATGCAATGGCCGGCGGCACAACAACTATCATAACTGAAACCATGGAGACCTTTCCCATAATGGGTTATGAAGGAGTAATTGATTTTTTGGCCTCTCTCAGCGATCAACCTATCAAGATTTTTGCTACAGCACCGTCTATGGTTTCCATAAGCAAGAAGGCGCAGGGTATCTCAAAGGAAACGCTCAGAAAATTACTTGTAAGGGATGATATTTTAGGGCTGGGTGAGTCCTACTGGCAGACGGTTTTGCAGAAACCAGAAGAATATCTTCCAATTTTTAAGGAAACCCTTCAATGTGGCAAGCAATTAGAGGGGCACTCTGCAGGGGCAAAGGAAGAAAAACTTATGGCATATATAGCCTCTGGTATATCTTCTTGCCATGAGCCAATAAATACTGAAGAGGTCCTTGAGAGATTGAGACTGGGTATACATGTCATGATACGTGAGGGGAGCATAAGGAGCGATCTTGCTTCTATATCCGGAATAAAGGATACCGGGATTGATTTCAGAAGACTCATTTTGGTTACTGACGGCGTAGAACCAGGGGATTTGATCGAGAAAGGATATATGGAAGCTGTTGTGCAGAAGGCTATAGATTTAGGTTTTGATCCAGTACATGCTATTCAGATGGCTACGATAAATGTGGCGGAGCATTTTTCCCTGGATGGTATAGTTGGTGGGGTTGCCCCTGGAAAATATGCGGATATGCTTGTTATTCCCAGCCCTGGAGTCATTAAGACTGAATATGTAATAAGCAAAGGTAAGATCATTGCCAGGGAAGGAAATCTTCTGGTGTCCCCAAGAAAACATGCCTTTTCAAAGGATAGCCTGAACAGTATTCATCTTTTACGTGAGCTTAAATCCTCTGATTTTTCTATATCGGTTAAAAAAAGATCTTCCCACGTTAATGTAAGGGTAATAGAACAGGTTACAGATTTAGTAACCAAAGAGCTCATACTTTCTGTCCCTGTGACTGAAGGTGAGATCAGATCAGATGTACGCAGGGATATATTGAAGGTAGCAGCCATTGATAGAAGGTATTCTTCAGGAAAGACCTTTGTCGGGCTTATCAGAGGATTTCATTTAAGTACTGGGGCAATTGCATGCAGTGCCGCCTGGGATACATCGGATATTATTGTTGTTGGTGAGAATGATACAGATATGGTAGGCGCTGTTAATAGGATTTATGAACTGCAAGGAGGGGCTGTCGTGTGTGTTAAAGGGGAGGTTATGGCAGAAATTCCATTGCCTTTATTTGGCGTTATGACCGATATGCCAATTGAGATACTTGCAAAAAGGATGGAGGAAATTAAAAAAATTACAAAGAATTTAGGTTTCCCTTTTGATGATCCCTTGCTGACACTTGTTACCCTAACAGGTGCAGCCATACCTTTTTTAAGAATATGTGAAGAAGGACTTGTGAATTTAAAAGATGGAAAGACAGTAGGCTTAATTGTAGAGTAAGGTTCAGTAGGCTGTACCCTAAATTGAATAAGAAGAATAAAAAGAGAAATGAAGTCAAGTGAAACGTACTATGAGATATCAAATTCGCTATAACGAGGTTGAAAAAATAGTTTATAAAGAGTATAGATATTCATAGTAACTAATACATGTGTTAAATATAGTCAAAAAGACTGAAAAACTGTACACATGGATCACATCGATAATAAATACGAATATGATAAAAGGTCTTTGCATTCAACCACAACTGAGCTCTCCCGCGAGACATTTGTCGAAGAAATTACAGTCAAACAGCGTGCCTGTTTGGAGATAATTGGTTTTGGTGAAGAAAATAAAGTTATTGAGTTGGGAGAAGAGGAGGTAATTATTGGCCGAACTCCTGAGTGCGGGATTTGCCTTTCTATTGAAAATGTTTCCAGGCGACATGCCCGTGTCATTTTTCGTAATGAAGAATATTTTGTTGAGGATTTGGGCAGCACCAATGGTACCTATGTTAATGGCATAAAGATTGTGAAATGCGTTTTACGGAATAGTGATCAGATCAATATTGGTGGAGTGAAAATTCTCTTTACTGAAGATAAAACACTACAAAAAACATGATGCCCCCCAATGAAGCCAAACCACTTGTCACCTTTTGGGGAACACGTGGCTCAGTTCCTACTCCAGGACGAATTACAGAAAAATATGGTGGCAACACACCTTGTGTAACTGTTCGTTATCAAGATATACATACCATTTTTGATGCCGGCACAGGTATACGAAATTTAGGCATAGACCTTATAGAGGAATACAATAAAGCAGGGAAGGGGCTTTCCCTCCATTTATTTTTTAGCCATACCCATTGGGATCATATTCAAGGCCTCCCTTTCTTTCAACCAGCATATATCAATGATACTAACCTGACAATTTATGGGAGCCCTCATAAAGAACATTTTCTCGCCTCTATCTTAAAAGGCCAGATGGACTATGAGTATTTTCCTATTGGTATGTCAGAATTTTCTGCTGGCATCACCATTCAGGAGATATCCGAAGAGGTAATACACTTGGGAGAAGTCATCATTGACTGGCAGGAGCAGGTGTGCCATCCAGGAGGTTCAGTACGCTATCGTTTAGATATAAACGGAAAAAAGATCGTTTATGCAACAGACGTGGAGCTAAATTTCATTTTCCATTCCAATGCAGACACTAAGGAAAATAAGGTTCTGGCGCAGGATTATCTTGATTTCATTTATAATGCCGACCTGTTGATCGCTGATGGCCAATACACAGAAAAAGAATATCCAAGTAAGGTAGGATGGGGACATTCTTCTATTCAACTCCTCCTTGATATCGCTTACCAGGCCCACGTTAAGCAGCTCGCAATTTTTCACCACGACCCACAACATTCAGATAAGTTTTTAGATGAATTATGGATGAAAAGTAGATCTAAATTTCATTCCGATTATAAAAAAATGGATGTCTTTTGGGCCAGGGAGGGTCTGACACTTGCAATTTAGTATCATCTATGATTGTTTTTTTGTCTGTTCTTTAATTATCCTGACTGCTGTTTCTACAATTGTTATCCATTAATATGCTTCGGCACGTCTTTAGCCCTTTGCATACCCTTATAATTAGCCATTATGTGCTCAGACACGGATTTAGATAAAGAGAGTCTATACAAGGGGATACTCAGCCCTGTTAGTTCCCTTAAAGGTGTGGGGAAAGTCATTACGAGAGAACTCCAGAAGAGGGGGGTTCAGACAGTATATGATCTATTGTATATCCTTCCACGTTCCTACCAAGACAGGAGGGAGTTCATTCCGATTCACAAGATAAAATCTGGTGAGGCAGCGCTTATAAGGGGCACAATAATGGAGATAAAAAGACTCAGATTTAGATACCGGCCAGTGCTTGAAATGCTTGTAGGCAATGAGCATGGAATCATATCTGCTAAATGGATAGGAGCAACTCAGTACCTGTACAGGTTTAAAAAAGGAGACAATATTACCCTCTATGGCCGATTTCGCGCATTCCCAACGAAGATGCTTGAGACCTATCACCCTGAGATCATAGATGATGGAAATGAATATGAGATAGGTAGGGTATCACCTGTTTATCCTGAAATAGGGGGAATCTCGCAGCGAAGGATACGGCGGATTATGATGGATGCCATAAACCGATTTATTCCAAACTTCGAAGATCCCTTGCCTGCGATGATCAGAAAGGCACAATGGCTCCTTGAACTGGGTGTGGCAATAAAAGAAGTTCACTTCCCGTCAAAATCAAGGCTTGAAGATCTTCATATTCGGAGATCACCGGCACAGAGAAGGCTCATATTTGACGAGTTCTTCATGCTCCAACTTGCGCTCGCACTCAAAAGGAGCAAGACTTCCCGGCAAAGAGGGATAGCCTTTGAGATACAAGGTATTCAGGCGCTTTATGATTTTCTTCCTTTTAAGCTCACGGGATCACAAGCAAGTGTAATTTATGAGATTATCACGGACATGAGCAGACCATTTCCAATGAACAGGCTCCTTCAAGGAGATGTAGGCTGCGGTAAGACCGCGGTAGCATTTATGGCTGCATGGATGGCGGTAAGGAATGGTTATCAAGTTGCATTTATGGCACCTACGCAGCTTCTTGCTGAACAGCACTATCTCAGCACCCTTGAACTCACCCGAAATATGAATCTCAGAGTAGCACTTCTTACAAGCGGGATGAATAACTTTGCCGATGAAGTGAGGGATAGGGTAAAAAAGGGTACTATAGATATACTAATAGGTACCCATGCCCTCATTCAAGAAAGTGTAAAGTTTGGCAGGCTTGGACTCGTGATCATTGATGAGCAGCACAGATTTGGAGTAGCACAGAGGGCTATTCTCAAGCAGAAAGGAACAAGACCAGATGTACTCACCATGACTGCTACGCCTATTCCGAGAACACTGGGACTCACCTTATATGGGGATCTTGACATATCTGTCATCGACGAGCTTCCTCCCGGGAGAAAGCCTATTCAGACTAAGCTGTTCCATGAAAGGGATCGAGGCAAGGTATATGAAATCCTGAGAGAGGAGATAGAAAAGGGAAGACAGGCTTATATAGTGTATCCTCTGATCGAAGAGTCAGGAAAGATGGACCTTAAAGATGCCACAAATATGGCTGGGAAGCTCAGGGATATTTTTCCAGATTTCCATATAGCTTTGATCCATGGAAAGATGTCCCTGGATCAAAGAGAAGGAATAATGGAAAAATTCAAAGAAGGGTCAACAGATATCCTGGTTTCCACGACAGTTATCGAGGTGGGTATAAACATTATCAATGCCACCATTATGGTCATTGAGAATGCTGAGAGGTTTGGCCTCTCGCAAATTCATCAGCTTAGGGGGAGAGTAGGGAGAAGTGTTTACCCCTCAAAGTGTCTTCTTTTGGCCTCCTACAGGAATTCGGCCAGTGCCAAAAAGAGGCTGGGAATCATAGAGAAAACTACAGATGGATTCAGGATTTCTGAGGAAGACCTTGCCATTAGGGGCCCAGGAGAATTTCTGGGCGAGAGGCAATCAGGGTTCTACCAGTTTAGGGTTGCAAATATTATGAGGGATGTAGAGATACTATCTGAGGCTCGAAAAGAGGCATTTAGACTGGTTGAGCATGATCCTGGGCTTGCCCATAGGACCTACAACCTCCTCAGACAGATGTTCACAGGCAGTCATAGTGGGATAGATGAATTTGTGAGCGTAGCATGAGATTAAGGATTCACAGTACTATTTTTTAAAGCCTCAGAAATCAGCCTTTTTTCACTTCCATTAAGAACTCTATCCAAGAGAAAATTTGTATTTTGTTCAAGCTGGCTCATAGTCTGTGCAAGGGCCTTAAGTTGGGTCAATGTTTTCCTTGATTTTTCCCGAGATGGTATCGTAAGGGCTGAATTAGCCAGTACCTTGATGAGCCGATCAAGGGCTGAATCATCGAATTTATCATTGTTTCTGTACATGAGATTAACCCACTCCCATTTAAGCTCCTCCGGTATTTTATTATAATCTGCAATGATATCAGGGTCCTGACCAAAATGAAGAGACTTTTTCAATTTATCAATGGTTTCCCACACTATTCTCCTTTTATGATCATCCTGTGGACATTGATAAAGAAGGTCTTTCCATCTCTCCTCTATCTGCATACCTACCCAATTCTCACCCTTTTCCGGTGGAAGAGAAAGTTCCAAGAATTTATTTTGGGCATCCACCAAATCTTCCTTGAGATCTTCATATCCATCACCCAGACTTGTTAAAATTTCATTTAAGTCCCTTATAGCCTCGACTTTCATATTATTTTCTTTCCGGTCTTCGATCAATGCCTGTTCCCACTGATCCCTGAGGTATCCTATTTCCTGTTTAACAAGAGAAAAAATCAGCCCTGACTTTGTGATGGCATTCCGTAGTGAATCTGCAAGTATGTTACATGCGTTTAACCTGTCCGTTGCCAACCGTTGCATGGCCTTCACGGAATTCTGGTGTAATTGGTAAGACAACAATTCGGTTCCAAGAGAATGTGAAAGTTTTTTAATAACCCTGGTCTCATGACTGCCGATCTTTATCGTAAAGGGATGGAAATGTATCTTGATGACGGCAACAACAACGTACTTATTGTCCTCCCATATGATATCTCCATTATAATCCTTCGGGTATGTAAGAGAGGAGTGCATATCTAATTTAAGATCCGATTTACGGACAAGCACTGGTTCCATATGTTGGAAATCTTCCATTATTCCTTCAACCTGCAATCTAAAACTTCGAACATCGTTTCTTGGGTCTTCAGCAGTCCAGCTTTTCTGTTTCTCAACACACCAGGACATGGCCTCAAGGGGGCGACCTGGTTGGTCCCTGTATTCAAGCCATGGTTTACCTGGAGGATTGTATTCGGATTCTGCCGGAAGACCCCATGAAATCCTTCCTCTGCTATCGTCAATTATTCCGGATGTGATCCTTTCTGCAAGCAGATCTGGTGGTTTTCCAATTCGATAGATTGTACCCTTGAATGCATTGGGAAGACAAAAAAGAATGGTTTCAATCATTTCCATACAGGCCTTTTTTAATACGGGCTTTTCTATCTCTATGGACAATAGATTTCTCCTTGTTTGTGTTTTTTCGTTACATCGCTATAAATAATTATGGAGCCGCTTTTTCGAGATTGGTAATGTACAGTATTTTTTACCATTGTCAAGGTAATAAATGGGCCTGGGCTATGGTTTTGACATGAGGCTATATAATTTACATTAATAGGCAAAGGATGTGCCCGTAATAAATGAGAGGTTAAGAATAAAGCTTAATTTCTGCCTCTATGGACTAAAGAGCATAAATTGTCAAGGGAAAAATACTGTATATTGTAAAAATAGAAGATTAATATACTACATATAGCATGACTATTTCAATTACATGCCGAAAAAACCTTTGCCATAGTTATAATACGAGTAACGAGAAGGTTTGACAAAAATCCGAGAAGGTTTGACAATTAAATATATTAAGAATTAAAGGGAAAATAGCCTGATTTAGTGAAAGAATTTTCACGTGAAATGAGTAAAAAAGAGGGCATTTAAGCCCTTTTGAATAGCTGTTTATTACGCTTTAAAAGTCTATTTAATGTCCCCTAGATGCTGAGTGTTTGAAAGGTAGGTTTTAATGATATAGACAATCTGCTCCGGGACCGTGCGGATCTCGATTTCAGCGAGCTTCTCGACATCCTTTAATACCTGGCTATACTTTTGGCTAAAAACGACCTTCATATTTCGCTCAGAATCAACGATCTCTCCCTGGTCTTTGTCTAAGTATGCCTCTTTTCCCTTTCGTAGACCCATACTGCCTCCCTGCTTCCCATTTTTTGGGATAGGCACAGCTTTGATAGCTTCTTTTTTCCTGGCGCGGGATTCCTTTGCTTTAAGGGAAAGGCACGATGCGCAATATGGACTGGATGCCTGGATCGTGGGCTTCTCCCAGCACTTTTCACAGATCCTTACATTTTCTTGCTTTATTGAGCCGGATGCCGGAACCTTTTG
>Ga0315545_1002523_pt1 | contig 16465 bp, 8 predicted proteins | sample SalMarSW160210MG_FD_203096 | JGI IMG/M metagenome (GOLD analysis project Ga0315545, IMG submission 203096) | Salt marsh sediment microbial communities from the Plum Island Ecosystem LTER, Massachusetts, United States - Salt Marsh Sediment SW1602-10 ...
ATCTGGGGTTTTAATCTGATATCGGAAAACCCGGCGGTTGGCCGCAAACTTAACTCGCCGTCCACCTGGCGCGGGTGCTGGGCGGCAGTAGACAGGGTATTTAGAGGTAACAGCCAGAGTTATTTCACAGGAAAGGCACCGTACAAGGAAAGTTGCGATCACGAAGGTTTTCGAGACGAGATAGATTGGCAGAGCCTTGGTGGTGACCGCATGATAATAGCCAAGAACTCTCCTACGCCTCTTCTTAACGGAGAAGAAGGGGAATACGATATCTTCGAAGCTCTGCCCGACCTGGATGCTTTTTTCCCTTATTCCCACTATTGGTGTAGACCTTATTATAATTACGGCGATCAGGAAAACTTTGACTTTTTGCTGTACGCCGGGCATCCAGATTACAAAGGCGGGCGACATTACGCAGCAGTGTACATGCAGGAATACGGCAATACTAATCTTCGTGACGGACAAATGAGACGCATAATATCGGTAATTGAATTATCGTGGTATTTATCAAGTGATTTTGGAGCGTCTCGACGTCCTTGTCCACCAGAGATTAGATGTGCCACCTATCTTTCATTGTCACGCGGTGCAAAAGGTATCTTCTTCCACGGCTGGACTTTTTCATCCGTACCAGATGAATACCCTAACACGGCAATCCCTTGCTCTAGTATTGACTTAGATGCTAATGTAGGCATCCGCGATCACCTGGGTTATCCGTTTGGTGATTCAAGCAGTCCAGACTCAGATCATCATTATCTAAATAACGGCACTGGAGGAACAACTTACTGGCATACGAACGACACTGCAAGACATGATCACACCTATTACTACCTTGCCGATACCCTCATCCCAGAAATCAAGCTCATTTCTTCCAAGCTTATGCAACTGGACTGGATAAACGGGTATTCGTTGAACTCGACCGCACCTGAGTGGCGCAGTCCTTGTCCCCACTACTACGTGGAGGACGTATGGGGCGTGGATTACATGGATGTGGCGTTCTTTGACCATCCTTACGAACCTGTGGGTGTTGAGTACTTCATGCTGGTGAACCGCGAGGGCATCGCGGACATGACCAACCGCACGGTGTCTGTAGCCCTGGACGCTCAACACTGGCCTGAGGAGGACTCGCTGATCTTAACCGATATCGCCAACGCGGAGACCCCAAGAACCATCAGACGCGAAGGCGATCGGTTTGTGTTCACCGAGGTCTTCGAACCCGGGGAGGGCAAGCTTTACCGGGTAGCGCCTACCAACGAGGCATCCATCACCCTTGTTCCGTCGACTGAAGGAGGTGTACGATGAAACGGATTACAATCTTCGGTTTGGTCACCCTGGCCGTAACGGCCACCCTGCTTCTCGCAGCCAGGGGTTGGGATGACAGTCGCAACATAGATCCACACTCCCACGAGAACATCCCCTTCGCCGTGGTGAAGAAAGACAGCGGGGTTACCAACAGCCAGTTCGGTGAGCTGGTCGACTTGGATGCCCCAGATCGTTACTTGATGGTTGTTAATGCTGACTGTGATTCCGCTGTAACTGATTCGGGAAGGATCTATTTGTGGTTATGCCCTGGCCCTGGCAAGTATCAGATAAAACGTGCCAGAACTTCCGGCTCTTCGTTGGACTGGATCACTATCGGAACTTATACCGCCGATACGTTAACCGGAGAGATCTCTTTCAACTTCAAACTTGGCCGTGGAGAAGGTGCCCTGCTTCATATAGTTCCCCAGACTCTTTCTCCCTCTCACGCAGTGACTCTGAACTACAAAAAAGCTACATGGGATGTTAACGGTCGGAAGATCGCTGTAGATCCGTTCGACAGGATTCACATCTGCTACACTGATAGCGCTAGTTGCAAGTTCTCTGTGTGGTATGCACGCTCGGATAACGGCGGATCAACGTGGCAAAAGCAAAGGGTAGATACCAACGCTTGTTATCCTACTATCGCGGTTGATAACTTCGGTGTACCTTACATTGCCTACCGTACTTCTCAATCAAATATCAATCAGCGCAAGGTTATTATCTGGAGTGAAGGAAAACGTGACACTTTAATGGATTATCCGGATAATCAAGTCTCTCTCTGCATAGAGCCCAGTAGAGACGTAGGAATGGTACATGCCGAACGCCAAGCAGGCGAGATCTATGCTGTGCAGTTCTCTTTGCACATACTGAAAAATTACGATGAATATGACTGGTTTGGAGGTTCTCATAGTATAGATGGCCCATCAAGTTGTTTTACCGATAGTGGTGATGTAGTTTGTATACACCGATTAGACTGCGGTGAACATCCACATCTTAGTGAATGGATCTACAAGCATCTCCCAATCACGAGAGGTTGGATAGATGGGAGTGACGTATTCTACAGTGCATATCCTGGGAACCATTACGAGCCTAATCTTTCAAGACAAATTGGCCAACTGTGGGCTACGTTTATTGACGGTTCAGATATTAAGCAGAGAAAAGCCTCTCTTCAAAAAGCCTATAATAACAAGTACACGTTTAGCCACCCTCCTTCAACGATCATTTCCAATGCCAACGCGACTACTCTTCAAATGGCTAATGGGTTTCCATTCCTCGTCATGGAAAAGTATTCGCAGGGTGTCCCCAAGATCTACTACAGTTACCGTGGAATGGCACCGCCTGACACTACTTGGATTACCCCACAGAGAGTCACTCAATCGGCCAGCGGTGTTTACGAACGTTATCCTCACGTTGCTATCGACGAGAAGAATGACAAGATATACATAATCTGGACACAGTGGGGTGAAGGTATCACTACTGGTATTGGAATCGAAGATACAACCGACGATTCGCTACCCGGTTGGAACCTTTACTTTACTCGACCTGCTGGCGGCGAGATGTGGCGTATCAAACAGAGGCAAACCATCATATGGCATTGCGACATCGATAACGTGAAAGCAGCACGTGTGTACTTGAGATATAACCCTAGTGGAACGCTCTATAACATCAATATCCTGTCGACTGGCGACCCACCAGATACTACGTTAAGTTGGATTGTTGGTTCTCGTTCTCCTTGGCCTCCAAGCGGTGGGAAACCCGCTCGACCTGCATTACTTGACTATAGGACTTCAGACAGTTGTCAGATGTTTATTAAGGTCTGGCCCTCCACCGATACTAGTCAAACTCCTCTTGGTACAGCCTTTTCCAACTTTTTTACCATCATAGGCAAATGGATATATGTGGATCCGAATATGGTTTCTGCAGCTGGCGGCTATCTCACGGCAGGTGGAAACAATTCACTCCCCTGGGAAGGTCAGAATTACCATAGCTTGGATACAGTTGTCCTGCAGTTCTCTGAGGATGCAGGTGAAAGCTTTACCTCCCTTGCAGGCGGCCTTCCCTCTGACTCAACCTTCATGGATACAGTCTACTATGATAATGACACCTTCTATCTCTATGAATATAACGGCTCCATCTCCTGGACGGTTCCCTCAGAGCCTACCTCTGACAGTCGCCTGCGGCTAATGGCTGTGGACACGACGGCTGATACGTTTTATTCTAACGTAATCGGTCCGTTCATGATTCCTCCGCCCGGTGGCTTTAAGTACAATACCTACTCGAACCAGGAGATTATGAGCCTGAATGACGACAGAGACAAGATTGGCCTGGTCTATACCGCGCAAGACCCGGATGACGCGACCAAGCTCTCGGTTATCTACATGGAGTCCGATGAGGGGCTTGGTTTCTCCGCGCCGGACACCGTAGGCCAGGGCTGCTGGCCCTCGTTCTCTGAAGGCGCGTGTTTCTGGCAGAGTGCCCATGACCCCGCCGTCCACCTCTCCGATACCCTCTTCTACGCCTACCAGCTCAACGACACCTTTGCCACGCCGTATCCACTAAGCACTATCCCCCTGTGGGCCGACTCAGGCGGGTTCGCACCCGTAGGGTTCACCAGCGTAAACGACACCGTCCACGCCATAATAAGAACGAAGCTCGCTACACATGAACACCTTGGTGATTTCATCACTCGCTATTATTCGTTGTTAACCCTTTACGCTAAGTTCCCTGAGTCTTTCCCTGGCATTTGTTTGATGGATACGCTTCAGCAGACGACCAGCACAAGCCCTGCGGATTACGGCATCGGTGACTACGCCGCCTCAGTGGTCAAACGCGATTCTGTGATCTACTGCGCATACAACGACGCATTCAACTGCTACTTTGCCACCATCACCCCTTCAGGCAACACAACGACCACCATCGGCCAGGGTTCACAGCCATCTGTGAGCTGTTCAGAGGGCAACATCACCTACACCTACCTTGGCTCAGGCGACACGACCTTGATCCGCCTCTGGCGCTACCTTGACGACACCACCTGGGTGGAGCGCGACACCTTCTATCTGAACGATGATGCCGAGATCCTCTGCGGCGAAGAAGGTCTCATGTATGGAGTCCAGCGTTCCGATACCTCCCTGGCCAACCTCTACGTCTACGATCCCATAAGCGAGGAATACTACCTTACCAAGACCTACACCGGCTACTACCCTCATCCCTACATAGACGATAAATTAAATGAGTTAAGTTGGATAACGACCTACAGCGACCAGGTGGACTACGAAACCTATCATCTTACCACGGACCGCCGCGGCCTTAATGTGCTGCTTCCCGCGCTCTACCAGGAGGCAGACGACAAGCGTTCGCCCTACACCTTATACCGCGACACCTGCATACACTACACGTCGGTGGACGTGGATTCTGCGGCTGATAGCCTCATCTACCGCTTCCCGCACCTTAACTCCCGTGAGGACTACGCAGTGATAGTTGAGTTCTATACCGAGTGCGACAGCACCACCCAGCTCCAGCTCACGGTGGGTTTGACCGTGGACACCATCCAGATACCCGGCAACAGCTTCTCGTGGTATGAAACAGATATCTCATCGGGAGCCGACACCCTGAACCTGGCAATAAGGCGTATATCCCAGTTCGGTTTCGTGCCTGTGAGCCGGGTGATAGTGCGGCGGCGTAGCTCCGAGGGTTTCTTCATGTCTATGGGTGGTCCGCAGAGCGACGGACCTGCGAAGATACCCTTCTGCCTGTACCAGCCCTTCCCGAACCCGTTTAGCAATGCGGCTATGATCCGTTACTCCCTTCCCTATGCCACGCACGTGAGCCTGAAGATTTACGACGTAAGCGGGCGACTGGTGACCAAGCTTGTGGACGAAGAGGTTGCGCCGGGTGTGCATACATTGCAGTGGAGAGGCAAAGACGACGTCAACCGCCGCTGCGCGTCCGGCATATACTTCGTGCGCTTTGAAGCTGCGGATTATCAGGCATCTAAAAAAATGGTTTTAGTCAAGTAAGAAATTGGGGTCCCCGCACGGGTGCGAAGCAGCCGTGTGGGGTGGAAAAAAGATGGTGTTAATCAAGTAAGGAAGATTAAGGGGGAGCGTTAGCTCCCCGCTTGACAGGGAGTGGAAGAAGCCTAAGATAAAAGTGTCAATAAAGGAGGCGTAAGATGAAACGATTGTTTGCGTTCGTGTTTTTGCCGTTTGTCCTTTTTGCCCTTGAGCCCGTCAATCTCATCAAGGACGGCGGGTTTGAAAAGGACAGCGAACTGTGGCTTGAGCGTTCTAAGATATACGGAGCTGGTGGCTTTGACTCTACAGTCTATAACCGTCACGATCCTGACAGCGCCTATATCGGGAGCTACTGCGCTTCAATAGACGGACGGAAAAGACCCGCTCAAAATCTTCCTTTCAACTATGGAATTATGGGCCAGTTCTATCAACCACTTGCTTATCCTAAGAAATTGAAAGACTTGGATAGCCTTGAGCTTTTCCACATGGTGCTCTTTCGTAAGGAAGGAGTCAAGGGCTCTACCTGGGCTTATGGTACGAGACTTTACTTCACCAGGTCCTCCGATGGCATTCTTATTGACGTTGTTTATGACTGGGCGGCACCTGATCTCACACCTGCCCCTGATAACCCCTCTTACAAACATTTCCCAAACACCATCGCTAATGAAGGGGTATGGTATAGCCTTAGGCGTGATCTTAAAGTCGACCTTATTGGAGAGAAGGATTTGTCGGAGGATATCGAGCTGGACACCTTCCTGCTTTTTGGAACCAGCTGGCTCGATAGGGGCACATGGCGCGGCCAGAAGGCGTTTTTTGACGGCATACGGCTGACCGGCTACGCCGACTACGACGTTGGGGTGAAGGAGATACTTTCGGGTGACTCCTTGAGAGAGGGCCATCCTTACACCCCCGAAGCACGCATAAAGAACTTCGGCAGAGAACCGGCAGACAGCTTCCTGGTGATCGCGGAGATTTGGGACACCTCCGGTTTAGCCTACTACGACGCCGTGCCCTACTCACTACCCTCAGACACCGAAGAGATCGTTTCCCTCGCCGAGTTTACTCCAGACCACCCCGCGCCATATATCCTCACCATCCGCACCGTAATGGAACCTGATGAGTGCGACGAGGACGACGAGCTATCTAAACCGCTCATCTACGCGGGAATCGAGGAGCACGTAACACACCCCGACGCCATCACCTTCGAGATAGAATCGCTCTCCACTATCCGCTACTCGTTGCCCTATGCCACGCACGTAAGCCTGAAGATTTACGACGTGAGCGGGCGTTTGGTGACCAGGCTTGTGGACGGCAAGGTTAGACCAGGCGTTCACGAGCTGAAGTGGAGCGGTAAGGACAACGTGAATCGAAAGTGTCCGGCAGGTGTTTACTTCGTGCGCTTTGCTACGGATCAGTACAAGGCCTCAAAGAAGATGGTGTTGATTAAATAAACTAACAAGAAGGACTTTAGAGGGGGAGCTAACGCTCCCCCTCCTTCACTTGACAACAGGCTTAGAGGAGAGTATTATAAACTTACTTAAAAAGGAGGTTCGTTATGAAGCGATTTGCGTTTTTGGCGTTCTTGCCAGTAGTGCTTTTTGCCCTTGAGCCGGTAAACCTGATCAAAGATCACAGCTTCGAAAAGGATAGTGAAGTTTGGCAGACGTATGCTGGAGGGCAATCCGATCTTGATTCTGCCGTTGCTAATCGCCACGATATGGAGAAGGCTTGGAGTGGTAGTTTCTCTGGTTCATCCGATAACCGTACACCTCCTGGTGAAATTTGGGCGAATTATTATGATTCGGCAAAGATTATACAGAGCTTTAGTTGTCCTAAGACGGTTTCGGACATCGATAGCCTTACACTTCATTACTCAATTCTGCCGGTTAAAGATGATTTTAACTTGACTATGGTAGCCTATATAGGTCTTTATTTAGATCCCGAAGCAACCACTCGTTGGGTTCCTGTTTACTTCATTAAAGCCGCCAATCTAAATAACCCAACAATGCCTGTCCCCTATTTGCTAGTGAAAGTATTGAATTTCCCTGCTGACACGTCGTGGCATTTTTTCGCAAGGGGCATCAGATCAGACTTGGAAATATTAGGTGTTCCATCTAATGCAGGCGTCGATAGCTTCTTTATAGTTGGCTGGGGGAAATACAGCCCCCCGTGGCGTGGGCAGAAGGTTTACTGGGATGATGTGCAGCTGATGGGATATGCGGACTACGACGTTGGGGTGAAGGAGATACTTTCAGGCGACTCGCTGAGGGAAGACACACCCTACGTGCCGGAAGCACGCATTAAGAACTTTGGCAGAGAACCGGCAGATAGCTTCCTGGTGATTGCTGAGATTTGGGACACCTCCGGCTTAGCCTACTACGACGCCGTGCCCTACTCACTACCCTCAGACACCGAAGAGATCGTTTCCCTCGCAGAGTTTACCCCGGACCACCCCGGTCTATACACCCTGACCATCCGCACCGTGATGGAACCTGACGAGTCGGACGAAGACGACGCACTCTCTAAATTCCTCTACGGAACGGGGATTGCTGAGCAGCCCGAACCCAAGCTTATCACCCTTGAAGTTCAAGGATTCCTCAAAGATGTCGTGTTGCGGGTCACCTACTCACTGCCCCAAGGGCAGCAGGGCACGATCGCTGTCTACGATGCCTCAGGCCGCAGGGTGGAGAGAATGAAGGTCACAGGCTCAGGTGAGGTGAGCCTCTCACCTCAGGCGTCCGGGGTTTACTTCGTGAGACTGGAGAGTGGTGGTTTTGAGGTAACGAGGAAAGCGGTTGTGGTTAGGTAAATAAAATCCTTTGTTGTTACGTAGAGGTTATGAATAAAGAATAGTTAGCGAACCCCGCGACCGCGAATCAAAAGGACGGGCAAGTATGAACGAAAAGAAAAAGGGAACACGGGGGCAGGAAGGAAAGGGTTTTTCCAAAAACACAATAAAGTTATATCTTAATGCGACTCGGGGATCGATATGATCGAAAAAATTGTATCAATTAATAATATTGGTAAGTTCAAGAATTTCGTCGCCGTTGGAGATATCGCCTTTGATAAGCTGAGCCTTATATTCGCTTTAAATGGTCAAGGCAAAACAACCTTAGCATCAATCTTACGCTCGTTACGAACTGGAGAAGGTTCTTATGTTAACGAGAGGGCTACACTAGGAGGGGAATCTACTCCTAGTATAGAAATACGTTGTCAAGGGTTTAGTGCCAAATTCAGAAACGGTTTGTGGGATAACACTCTTCCCACTATTGAGATATTTGATTCTACTTTTATTGACGACAACGTGTACTCCGGCAACATTATTGAATATGAGCACAAGAAAAACCTCTTCTGTTGGGCAATAGGTGAGGAGGGAGTCAAACTCGCGAATAGAATTTCCGAAATCGATGAGGAAATGAAGCAACTTGATTCAGAAATTCATGAGGAAGGAAGCGAAATTACGAATTCAATGGTATCTAAGATAGATGTAGATGAATTTGTGAATCTTAAACCTGTCGACAGTATTCAAAGAGAAATCGAAGACACAAGAAGAGAATTGAGAACTCTTGAAGACAAAGATAAGCTCTTGAGCAAAGCGGGTCTGTCAAAACTAGATTTTCCAGAATTACCCGAAATTGGAAAGCTCTTATCTAAAGGCTTAAAAGAAGTATCGGTTGAAGCGGAAAGGATGGTAGCTACCCATATTGCTGAAAATCTGGACCAAACTGGAGAATCATGGGTTAACCATGGGATGATTTACCTTAAAGACAAAGATGGAAATTGCCCATTCTGCGGCGAAGACATAAGCGGCGTCAAGTTAATCGAAGCTTACCGTGAATTTTTCAGCAAAGCATACGCTAATTTCAAACAAGAAATCCTGGCAAATCTTGAGGTTACTCAGCGGATACTCCCACAAGGAAAGGCCTTATCTTTACTTGGACAAACTCAATCTAACAAAGCATATTCCGAATTTTGGGCAGATCACATTGAAGTAAACCTACCGACAATTCCCGACGAAAACCTAGAATCCGTGTGGTCCGAAACCCGCAAGCTCTTCATAGATCATCTCGAGCGTAAGGCTGCTACTCCTTTAGAAAGCATTGAGATAAATGATAAATTACGTAATGCGACTAATTCTTATGCTAATTTAAAAACCCAAATCGAAGATTATAACTGCTCGATAGATACGGTTAACCAAAGAATTGCAGCAAAGAAAGATGAAGTTAAGGAAGTGAATATCTTAGATGTTCAAAAGGAGTTAGATCGATTACAAAACGTGGGAATTAGGTTCTCCGAGGATGTTGATGAACTCTGTCTCAAGTATATTGAACTCAAGGACAAAAAGAAAGACCTGAAGGCACAGAAGAAGGAAACAGAAACCTTTTTGAATGAACATACTTCGCGTCTATTGAATGCATACCAAGGAAAAATTAATGACTATTTAGACAAATTCGGTGCAGGGTTCAAAATAGCAAAAACCAAGGGTGGATACGAAGGACGGAAGCCAAATCTGACCTACATGATTTCAATTAACGATGTAGCCTTCGATTTAGAAGCCACTCAACGCCCTCAGTGCTTCAAAAACACATTGAGCAGTGGCGATAAAAGCACATTAGCCTTTGCTTTTTTTCTCTCAAGACTTGACTTGGATACTGAACTGCAAAACAAAATAATAGTATTTGATGATCCTATAGCAAGCCTTGATGCCCATCGAAAGGTTTGCACACAACAAGAAATCTCAAGGATCGCGCATTCTTCAAAACAACTTATTGTCCTTTCTCATGATTCTCATTTTTTGAAGCGGATTTGGATAGAGACGAAGGAAATAGGGATTAAAGAACTATGTATAAAGGAAACCAGTCAAGGCAATGTGATATCTCCTTGGGACGTAACCGAAGCGACCATGAGTCAATACTTTAAAGATTACTCTTTACTGAGCCGATACTTAGAAAAGCCAGAAAATGTAGATCCAAATCTTGTTGTTAATCGTATAAGGCCGTTGCTGGAAGGCTATCTGAGAATGCGTTATCATGGGAGTTTCGGTAGAAATGTTTGGTTAGGAGGGATGATAGATATAATTCAAAACGCTGTGGATGCTGCCCTCAGTACTCAGAAACCTTACCTTCACGAATTGTCATCAATTAACGGCTACTCTAAAGAACCTCACCATTTCGGAACCAAGGGCGACGATAATGAGACACAATTGAAATCATTCGTTAAACGAACTCTAAATTTGATTCAAGGTTTATTCCAACCTCAGGAGACTAATTGACAAATAAAATAAAAGAAAGTAAACAGGTTTAGGAATGAAATTCCTTCACACCGCAGACTGGCACCTCGGGAGGATCTTCTACGGGGTTCACCTTACTGAAGACCAGGCCTTCGTTCTCGATCAGATGCTTGCTGTCATTAAAGACACAAAACCAGATGCAGTAATCGTCTCGGGCGATATCTACGACCGGTCAGTTCCGCCTCCAGAAGCGGTGAATCTGCTGGACGACGTAGTCTCAGAGATCGTCTTGGGTCTCAAGATTCCAATGATCATCATCGCAGGCAATCACGATGGCCCTGAACGGCTTGGGTTTGCGTCCAGATTATTAGAGGGTCAGCGGCTCCATATCTTCGGGAGCGTAGAATCATCCATTAAACCTGTAGCCATAGAAGATAAGCACGGTCCAGTCTATATCTACGCCATACCCTACGCAGAGCCAGCATTGGTCAGGGAAAAGCTCGAGGATGACACCGCACACGATCCTGCAAGCGCATTGAAGGTCTTGATCAATCATATAGCTGACAAAAACCCGCAAGGCAAGCAATCCATCCTTATGGCTCACGCCTTCGTTTTTGGTGGAGAAGAAAGTGAGTCAGAACGCCCCTTGTCCATCGGCGGAACCAGCACGGTTGAATCCTCCATCTTTGACGGGTTTGACTACGTTGCGTTGGGGCATCTGCATAGACCGCAAAGGGCAGGCAAGGATACAATCATCTACCCGGGCTCACTCATGAAGTATTCCTTCTCAGAGTCCCCACACACCAAATCAGTCACCCTGGTTGAGATGGATGCCGAAGGGCATTGCTCCATCGAAAGGATTCCGTTGAAGGCACCACGGGACGCAAGGGTTATCAAGGGCTACCTGAAAGACATACTTAAAGGACCAACGGAAGGTGAAAACCCCGAGGACTACATCATGGTTGAGCTCCTGGATACCAGTGCAATCCTTGATGTTATGGGACAGCTGCGGGAGGTTTATCCTAACGTGTTGCACGTCGAACGACCGTATTTCGAAATAACCGGTAGAGTCGCCGCTTTGGATCATCGTAAGATGGATGATGCCGAGCTCTTTGCATCTTTCTTCTCCCAGGTCACAGGCGAAGAACTTACCGAAGCCCAGAAGTCGACGTTTACCTCGGTGGTGGACGAGATTCGACACAAAGAGAGGGAGGGGTAGGTATGCGTCCGATTAAGTTGACACTTCGAGCCTTTGGTCCATACGCGTGTGAGCAGGTAATTGACTTCAGGAAACTGGGAGACAGGACTTTCTTTTTGATACACGGGCCTACCGGGGCGGGTAAAACGAGCATCCTGGACGGTATCTGCTTCACGCTATACGGTGACACTTCGGGCAAGGGGCGTTCAGGCAAACTGATGCGAAGCGACCACGCGCATCCCGACGTTTTGACCGAGGTGACGTTTGATTTCTCGATAGGTAATGAGCTTTACAGGATAACCCGAAGTCCTGAACAGGAGAGGCCAAGGAAGAAAGGCGAAGGCACAACAACAGAAAAACCCAGGGCCACGTTGTGGAGACGTACACGTATTGAGGACGATTCTAACGAAGGCAGCGTGATCGCAACTCAATCATCCGATGTAACCGAAAAGATAGAAGAGATACTTGGATTCCACAGCGACCAGTTCAGGCAGGTCGTGATGCTGCCACAGGGCGAGTTCCAGAAATTCATTGAAGCCAAGTCGGACGAGAGAGAGAAGATACTTGAAATACTGTTCCGGACGGAGATCTATCGCCAGATACAGGAGGCGTTGAAGGAGAAAGCCAAGGGAATAGAGGACGCCCGAACACGTGCAGTAGACCGCCGTGAAATATGTTTGAAGAATGCCGAGGTAACCTCAGCAGAGGAGTTGACTGAACGCCGAAAAGCTTCAGAGACCAGGGGTGGTGTTTTGCGCGAGGAGGTGAAGCGATACCGTGAAGAGGATACCCACGCGCAAAAAGAACTGAACGAGGCAAGGCTGACTATAACCAAACTCAAGGAAAAGGACAAGGCCGAGGCTGCGTTAAAGGCACTAGAGGCTAGGACTGATGAGTTCAAGATAAAGGGTGTAAGGCTGGAAAAGGCCCGCAAGGCTTTGCCGATAATAGAGATTGAGTCGGAGTTGAATAGCCGTAAGAGAGAGACCGGGGAAGCAGGAAGAAGGTTCGATGAGGCTAAAGAGAAGCTAAAGAACGCTCGTGAGGCTAACGAAGAAGCGGAACGCAACCTCAAGAAGGAGAAAGATAAGGAGCTGGAGCGGGAGGAACTTGCCAAGCGGATCAACCAAATGGACGAGCTTAAGGATAAGGTCATCAAGCTTGCGGAATCCCGCAATGTCCTGGAGGAGGCTGAGCAAGAGGTGAAAAGGATCACCAGGGAACGGGACGCCGCTCAGAAGACACTTGAGGACTGCGAAAAGAAACTCAAGACGGCAAGGAAAGCTCACCTGGAAGCTGAGAAACAAGCTTCCCAAGTAGATAGCTTAAAGAAATCCGAGGAAGACGCTAAGCGTAACTACGATCAGCGTAAACAACTCGAAAATCTTCGCAAGGAGTTGAAAACCGCCCAGAAGGAACACGGAAAGGCAGCCAGGGAACTTTCCCGGATTGAAAAGGCTTTAGAGAAGGAACGTAAGGCCCTAGAATCCCTGGAAGGGAAATGGGTAAAGGGGCAGGCGAGCGTGCTTGCTCAGAAGCTTACTAAAGACAAACCATGCCCGGTTTGCGGCTCAACCGACCATCCCGCACCTGCCCACTACGACAAGACCCTTCCCAGCGAAGCCGACATCAATGCGAAGCGAGAAGAGGTTAAGGAGCTTGAAAATAACTACAAACAGGCTCAGAAAAAAGAATCCAAAGAGAAGATCAAAACAACCGGGCTTGAATCCAAGATCAGCACGCTTGAGGATGGGCTTGGAAAATTAAAGGACGAAGAGATCTCCGTCCTGGAGGGAAGGGTTATAGAGGCCAGGGAAGCGAAAGAAAAGGCAGAGAAGGCAAAAGACAAGGTTGCATCTCTTGAAGAGGAAATAGGGGAGCTTACGACCACTGAAACCCAGGCGAAGGAAACCCTGAAAACCAAAGGTAAGGAACTCGAGAAAGCGATTGGTGCCGAGGCAGGGGCCAAGAGCCTGGTTAATGACCTTGAGGAAAGCATACCTGAGGAGCTGAGAGACACAAAGGCTGTAACTAAAGCCAGAGCCGCGACCCAGAAAGAGCTTACTGAACTCAAGGATGCATTGAAAGAAACCGAGAAAAAGGCTAATCAATCATCAAAGGCGCTGTCTGCTGCCGAGACTAGCCTGACAGAGACGACTGATGCACTTAAAAAGGCCGAAAAACAAGAGGAGCAGGTTGGCAGGAAGTTTGATACCCAGATCAAAGCGGCGGGGTTAAAAGACGTGGAGGAATTCCAGTCAGTCAAACTTGATGAGGATGCGATAAGGGCTCTCGAAGGGGAGATAAAGACCTATGAAGGCAACCTTAAAGCGGCCAAAGACAGATTGGAAAGGGCAAAGAAGGATGCCGAAGGTCTCAAAACACCTGATATCAAAGCGCTTGAGGAGAAGGCTGGCGAGACAAAAGCTGCGCTTGAAAGAGCTGTTCGAGATGAGACCACTTTGGCGGAGCAGATGAAGCAGATCGACAAGTGGCTCAAAGAGCTCGATAATATCGCAAAGGAGCTGAAATCGCTCGATGAACGCTACGAGGTCACGGGCAGGTTGTCCGAAGTCGCAAACGGGAAGAACTCACAGAGGATAACTTTCCAGAGGTTCGTTTTGGCTACGAGACTTGACGACGTTCTTACCGCCGCTTCGAAACGCCTGAAGATAATGAGCAAAGGGCGGTTCCTTCTTCAGCGTACCGGCGAACAGCGAGACAAGCGAAGCAGCGGCGGGCTTGACCTCGAGGTCTACGACTCCTACACAGGCAAGATGAGGCCTGTATCTACCCTCTCCGGCGGCGAAGGTTTCCTTGCGTCCCTCTCGTTGGCTCTAGGGCTTGCCGACGTGGTTCAGGCTTACACTGGCGGGATTTTTCTGGATACGCTGTTCGTGGATGAGGGTTTCGGCAGTCTGGATTCTGAAGCGCTGGACCTTGCCCTTCAAACACTCAGGGATCTTCAAACCGGAGGTCGTATGGTTGCCATCATCTCGCACGTAACAGACCTCAAGGAAAGGATAGACACCCGTCTCGAGGTGCAGCCTGGCCGGAGCGGTAGCAGTGCAAGATTTGTTGTAGGTTAAAGCAATCCTTAGGGCAATTCGTTAATATTGACAAAGCCCAAGGTTAGCGTATGATTTTTCCAAAGGGGTTTGCAGTGAAGGCGAGACAGAGAAAATGAACGACTTTTAAAAGGAGGCAAAGATGTTTAGACGTTCAAAGATGAAAGCTTTGTTTTCCGTGTTGATGCTCCTTACCCATTCTCTGCAATATCACTTCCCGGCTACCAGGATATGGCAGAGACCATGCTTGGTATTGACAAGGCCAGCTAGATGGGTATCTTATCTTCAGTAGTGGAATTTCCACGAAATGTGAAACGTGAGTTCAATAATGAAGTCCTACATTCAACGTTGAAGTGCAACACATAGGTTAGCGACTTCGAGGGGTGTTTTATAATCCAGGCACTTTCTTGGCCTGTTGTTTAACCTTGATTCTATCAACCTGATTTCCTCGTCACTGATTGTAGCGAAGTCGGTCTTCTTTGGCAAGTACTGTCTGACCAGACCGTTGGTGTTCTCGTTGGTCCCACATTGCCACGAAGAGTAAGGTTCGCAGAAGAAGCACCGGATGTCTGTTTCTTTAGAGATGTCTTCGTGGTCGGCATTCTCCGTGCCGTTATCAAGAGTTAAGGTGCGGCGAGCATCTTTTGGGAAGCGAAGAAGACGTTTGACGATAGCCTTCGAGGTCACAGGTGCGGTCTTAGCCTCCAGCTTCTCGAGCTGAACCAGCCGACTCTTGCGTTCCACCATAGATAACAAGGCGATCTTGCTCTGGCGTGAGGTCAGGGTGTTCGCCTCCCAGTCTCCGAACCTGTTTCTAGCCTCGACTTCAAGCGGCCTGTGCTCTATCCCTATCCTAATTCTTTATCTTAAGCTTATGCTTGTCTGGAGCCTGACCTTTCCTCTTGCGTCTCCTATGAGAACGCCTCAGACAACCGATGAGCTCCTGTCGGTTGGGGGTGGAAGGATAGTAAATGTATTGATAGATAGCCTCGTGACTGATGGATAGACCAGGCCAATCTATCTCGATCCTGCCAGCTATCTGCTCTGGCGAGGAGTCTTGGTTGAGCTTGGACACCACGTAATCCCTGATCTTATCACTCTTCAATCGCATCCTGCGGCTTGCGTTTGACCTGCGTCTATCCGCACGCTCCTGGGCGCGGTGGGCCATGTAAAAGTCGTAGACAGGCGAGCGGTTGCGCCGTAACTCGTGCGAGATGGTAGAGGGACTCCTGCCTAAAACACGGCCCATCTCTTGTATAGATCGCCCGTCTCTACGCATCGTATCTATACCCTATGAGCGCATAAAGCGCTCAAGGGGCACGCTGTCACCTCACGCTCCTTCAGTCCAAAATGTCGGTAGCTTGAGTGCATACATCCTCAGGATAACGAAATCCCTCTCGCTTTCCAAGGTGTTGCACTTCATTATTGAACCCACGGTAACTCGCGTGGACAGTTTCCCTTGGTTCAGGCGGAAACTGTTTAGGGACGTGATGACTCCTTTCATCTAACCCCATCTTTCTTGATGATAAGCCAAGTAAAAGCGTGGCTTATCTCCCGATGCTGCTTGGCACACTAATTGCTTTCACTAACATTACGTGCGGGTTCGCGTTTAGGCAGGGTTCCAGTGTGATACGGAATAGCTAGTTGTATAGAGACT
>Ga0315545_1002525_pt1 | contig 16463 bp, 8 predicted proteins | sample SalMarSW160210MG_FD_203096 | JGI IMG/M metagenome (GOLD analysis project Ga0315545, IMG submission 203096) | Salt marsh sediment microbial communities from the Plum Island Ecosystem LTER, Massachusetts, United States - Salt Marsh Sediment SW1602-10 ...
TGGAATCCGACAGCGACGCCGCAACCTTCACCGTCACCGCGGTGAACGACCCGCCGGTGGTGAGCAACATCCCCGACCAGACCATCGACGAGGGCCAGACCTTCGCCACCATCAACCTGGACGACTACGTCAGCGACGTGGAAGACCCCGATGCGGATATCAGCTGGGATTACAGCGGCAATGTGGAGCTGACCGTGGTCATCACCGACCGGGTGGCGACGATCACGACGTCCGACCCCGACTGGAATGGGGCCGAGACGATCACCTTTACAGCGACGGACACCGACCTGGAATCCGACAGCGACGCCGCAACCTTCACCGTCACCGCGGTGAACGACCCGCCGGTGGTGAGCAACATCCCCGACCAGACCATCGACGAGGGCCAGACCTTCGCCACCATCAACCTGGACGACTATGTCAGCGACGTGGACAACACCGACGCCGAGATGACGTGGACCTATGCCGGGAACACCCAGCTCACGGTGGACATCACGAACCGCGTGGCGACCATCACCGTTCCGGCATCGGGTTGGAACGGTAGCGAGACCATCACCTTCACGGCCACCGATCCAGGGCTATTGAGTGACAGCGACGCGGCGACCTTCACCGTGAACAATGTCGCCCCCACCATCACCAGCGTGACCAACACCGGTCCCGTGGCCGAGGGCTCTCCCGTCACCGTCACCATCAACGCCACCGACCCTGGCGCTGGCGACACCCTAACCTACGGCTTTGACTGGGACGGCAACGGCGTGTTCACCGATCCCGGCGACATCTTCAGCCAGAGTTCCAATCAGGCCAGCCACACCTGGACCGACGACGGCGCCTATGCCGTCACCGTCCGCGTCTCTGACGGTACCGCCGTCGTCACCGACACCACCACCGTCACGGTGAATAACGTCGCGCCCACCGTGGATGCCGGCCCTGACCAGCGCAGGTACGAGGGCGAGATCGTCTATTTCAGTGGTGTGTTCACCGACACCAGCGCTGACACTCACGAGATCTTGTGGGACTTTGGGGATGGGACCTTCGCTGCCGGCGCTCTCACCCCCACACATGTTTACTCCGAACCGGCCGATTTCACAGTGACACTGACTGTCACCGACGACGATGGCGCGGTCGGCTCGGATGTGATGACGGTGACGGTGGATAACTTGGCACCCAGCGCCGATGCAGGCGGGCCGTACACGGGGACGGCGGGCATACCAGTGACCATGACCGCCTCCACGTCGTCGGACCCCGGCGGAGGACCACTGACCTACACGTGGGACTTGGACGATGACGGAGACTTTGACGATGCCACCGGCGACGTCGTCACCTACACCTGGACCGTGGCCGGCGTACACACAGTGACTGTACGAGTAGCCGACGCTCAGCAGGCCACGGACGTTGACTCTGCGCAGGTTTCCATCGGTCCGGCAGAACTGAACTATATCACCCTCTCCCCGCCAACGGCGACCATCTTTGCCTGGGAGAACCAAGCCTACACAGTGGAAGCCTTTGATGTGTATAGCAACAGCCGTGGCGACGTCACCACGCAGACCACATTTAGCATCATGGAGACCGGCCACGGTGGCTACTGGGCAGACAACAATGTCTATGTCCCTCGGAACCACGGCGAATGGACGGTGCAGGCCATATACACTGGCACGCGCGTGACGACCGACACCGCCTCTCTTACAGTTCTATCTCCTGTCATGCACATTGAGAAAAGCGGGGATCCTGACACTGTAGAGGCCGGTGCAACGCTTACCTACACGTTGACCTATTCCAACACCGGCAATCTGACGGCCACCAACGTCATCATCACCGATACCCTTGATCCCAACACATCCTTTGTCAGCGCAACGCTAACACCAATCGGGGGACTGCCGAACGCACCCGTCTGGTCCGTCGGCTCCATCGCCCCAGGTGAAATTGGCCAGATTACTCTGACGGTTGCCGTTGGCAGGCCCCTGCCCAACAACACCATATTGACCAACACCGCCTGGCTGGACACCCAGCAAACAGCGCCTGTTTCCGCCACATCACAAACAACCGTTAGCTCCCGTCCAGTGCTGACGATCACCAAGTCGGACAATCCCGACCCCGTTACCGTGGGTCAGAATCTGGTTTACACCATAATCATCACAAACACTGGCAACGAAGACGCCTCTTCCGTCACTATCGTCGAGAACTATGATCCCAACATTTCGTTCATCTACGCCAGCCGCCTTCCCGATCCAGGCAGTGGTGACACGCAATGGACTCTTGGAACTCTGGCGGTAGATACTTCCACAAGTCTACAAGTTGTGGTTCGGGTGACCGACACCCTGCCGGTGGGGACAATCCTCACCAACGAGGTTACTCTGGATAGCGACCAGACCACACCCATTAGTACCACCGAGGACACCCAGGCCCTTTCGGTGTCCGATCTAGAAATGACTCAAATAGACAGCCCTGATCCGGTCCCTGCTGGCGACCCGCTCACATACGTCATCTGGTATGGGAACACAGGCACTGCTCCCGCAACGAACGTCGTGATCACCGTCACTTGCGACAGCCGAGTGACTTACACCGGAGACAACGTGTGGCAAGTCGGCACCGTGGACGCTGGCGAGAGCGGTCACATAGTGGTGAACGTACAGGTGCACACCCCCCTGCCAAATGGCAGCGTGCTGCAGAACCTGGTAACGATTGACAGCGATCAAACATCTCCAACAGGCTACATCGAGACCACAACGATTACCTCCTCGCCCGATCTGTCGTTCAGCATCACTCAACAGCCAGAGACCACCGTCGAGGCTGGCGCGCCCTTGACGTACACCCTGTACTACACGAACACCGGCAACGCCGATGCCACGCAAGTTGTTGTCACGGTTACTACCACCACCCCTGATGGTTTCGTCTACCCTGTCAGTGCAACCCCTGCGCCAACCGGTGGCGGATATGATGCAGTCTATTGGGAGGTTGCCACCATTCCGGGGGTGAATGGCTACGGACAAATCACCATCTATGCAGATGTGACACTTCCTTTCACAAATGGTGCAACTCTGGAGCTTACAGCGCAACTGGAGGATGCGGAGGGAGACTTCCTGGAGGACATCGCCCAAATCACGGTCACCAGTGCCCCAGCCCTATCCATGAGCCAAGGTGATGGTGTTTCGACCGTTTATGCAGGTGACGTACTGACTTACACGCTTACCTACGCCAACAACGGCAACGAGAATGCCTACGATATCCTCATCACCGACACGCTACCCATCAACTACACACAATACCAACGTTGTGAAGTTTCTGGTGGAACTTGCGGATACATATCGGCCACCAACGTAGTGACCTTTCACATCCCGGCTCTCATTGCCCCAACCAGTGGCCAAGCCCAACTGGCTGTGCAAGTTGACGATCCACTTCCGTCAGGGGCTGACTCTGTGACCAACCGTGTCACGATGACACATTCTTCCCTTTCAACACCTATCGTGAGACAAGACGTAAACGTTATCGGCACGTTGCCAGATCTTACCGTCTCCGCTACACACGAGCCCAGCCTCTTTTCCCCCGACCGACCGATGACCTATACCCTGACCTATGGCAACGCAGGGCGGATGCACGCAGAAGGTGTCGTTATCACTACGACTTTGCCATCGGGCACTACATACGAGGGATCCGGCTGGAGTTCAACCGATGGGCAGACTTATACCTATGCAGTCGGCGATCTACTCGCCGGCGACACGGGGAATACGGCGACGTTTATAGTCAGACATCCCCCGGGGTTAATCGACACATCAGAGTTCGACACCTCATTCACCATCGCTGAGACAGGGGGCACCGGAGGAGATGCCGATCCCGGCGACAACTCTGCTGGAGCTTACATCGGGGTACCTGATTTGGTCGTAGTGGATTTTACCGTCGCGCCCATGCCATTGCAGGCTGATACCCCAGCCACCTTCACCATCGTGATCGAAAACCAGGGTACTGGAATGGCTTGGAATCCAGACAACGAAGCAGGCTTTTGGGTAGACTTGTTCTTTGCCCCTATTGAATCTTATCCGTCCCAAGGATATGGCGTGGACTACACAGGTGTTCCTCCCCTTGCCCCTGGCCAGCAAATCACCGCCACCATACACTATACCTTTACCGAGCAGGAGATTCTAGACATCACGGCGTTCTATGTCAGAGTAGACGGCGGAGCGGAAGAAGACTACGGACTGGTGCCGGAATCCAACGAAATGAATAATCTCGGAGGACCTATCCGCCCATTCAATTACATCTACCTGCCGCTGGTACAAAAACAAACCACTGATATAGGTAGGGTGTCACCAGAATCGTTTGATCGCTCTCAAGCGGCATGGAAAGAGTCGAAAGGATGGCGACTATCCGCCTTGCTCGCAGTGTTCCCAGCGGGCGGACGAGCGGGCGCTGAACGGGGTTCTCTGCGCGTACTACATCTGCACCGCCGACAACGTTCCGACCGAGTACGGTGCCGTGAGCGGTACCGGCGATTTCTGCGTCGTGCCTGATGGTGGCTACGTGGTGCCGTGCGTTCAACGGCCACGCCACGTTCGCGGATGAGTTCTTGCAGAGCAGCGGTGCGCTGGCGCTGGTGTGCAGCATCTACGTCGGCGCTGCCATCGACATTATGCCCTCACGAGGGCGTCGATCGACGGAGTCTGAGTGAAGCAAGGGCGGTGCACCTCCAAGGTGCGCCGCCCTTGGCATTGTCTATCGAGCGACCATGGAAGCAGGTACCCACGGGCCGATGTCGAGGTGCGCCTCCTCCGTCTACAGACTGTGTGGGTGGGTTCTCATTTGTGTTCCCCGACAAACAGTTGTATAGTTCTGGCGGCAAGCACAAAACGAAACGTAAGCGACGTCTCACGTTTGGTCTTTGGGAGGTTACTACGCATGATCATCCAGATACAGGATTTGGCGAAACGCTACGGCGACGTCGTCGCCGTTGATGGCCTCTCCTTCGAGGTCGAGCAGGGGGAGATATTCGGCCTGCTGGGACCCAATGGGGCCGGGAAGACGACGATCATCCGCATCATCATGGACATCCTCCAGCCCGACGCGGGGAGTGTGACCGTGCTGGGCCAGCCGCCAAACCAGGCCAAGGCTCGCGTGGGCTACCTGCCGGAGGAGCGAGGGCTCTTCCGCAACCTGAAGGTGCTTGATACGCTGGTCTACCTGGGGGAGCTGAAGGGCATGCCCCGGCCGGCAGCGCGGGAGCGGGCGGCGACCCTGCTGGAGCGGGTGCAGTTGCAGGACTGGGCCAAGCGCAAGGTGCGCGACCTGAGCCAGGGCATGCAGCAGCGGCTCCAGTTCGTCGCCAGCCTGGTGCACGACCCGGCGGTGCTCTTCCTCGATGAACCCTTCCAGGGGCTCGACCCGGTCAACACAGAGCGGCTCAAGCGCTTTGTCGCTGAGCTACACGGGGAGGGCAAGACCATCGTCTTTAGCACGCACCAGATGAACATGGTGGAGGCGCTGTGCGAGCGCATCCTGCTCATCGATCACGGGCGGGCAGTGCTCTACGGCAAGCTGGCGGACATCAAGCGGCAGTACGCCCCCCACGCCATCCGCGTCCAGGCCCCCCAGATCCCCGGCGACCTGCCCGGCGTGGAGGCGGTGGAACCGGACGACGGAGCGTTCAACCTGGCGCTGGCGGAGGGAGCAGCGCCGCAGGCAGTGCTGCGTGCGCTGCTGGATCGCGGCGTGGAGGTGCAGGCGTTCGAGGTGGCCCCGGTGCCACTGGAGGACATCTTTGTAGCTGCGGTAGGCGGCGTGGAGGTGTAGCGATGGATTGGCGCAAGGTGTGGGTGGTCGCCCGCCACGAGTTCCTGACCAACGTGCGGCGGGCCGGGTTCATCATCATGACAGCGATCGTACCGGCACTGGGGATCGTCACCCTCCTGATCGGCGCGCTCTTCGCGGGCCAGGCGAAGCAAGCCCTAGAGTCCTTTGCGCAGCAGTTCGACGTCGGCAACAAGCCCATCGGCGTGGTGGACGAATCGGGCACCTTTTCCCCCATCCTGCCGGAATATCAGAAGGACTTTATCCCCTACGAGAGTGAGGAAGCTGCAGAGGCGGCCCTGCAGGCCGAGGAGATTTCGAAGGTGCTGCTGATCGGGGAGGATTACCTGGAGACAGGGCGAGTCGTCGTGATCAGCCTGGGCAGCGCTTTCAGCGCAGCAGCGGTGAGCGACTCGGTGACAGTGCGCGCCTTCTTCGTCGATCAACTGCTGGTCGGAAAGGTCGATCCAGCGCTACAGCGGCGGGCCGCTGATCCCATGAACGTAGACACGCGCGTGCTCTCCTCCGGCGGTGAGACCCAGGGCGAGGGGGCGTGGGGGTTCGTCTTTACCTTCGTCGTGCCGTACCTCCTGTCCATCTTTCTGGTGACGACCGTCTTCGTCTCCTCCGGCTACCTGCTGCAGAGCGTGGCCGAGGAGAAGGAGAGCCGCGTGATCGAGATCATCGTCTCCTCCATCCGGCCGGTGGAGTTGATGGCGGGCAAGGTGATCGGGCTGGGGGCGCTGGGGCTGGCGCAGGTGGTGATCTGGATAGCCAGCTCAATGGCGTTCAGCGGCGGGGCGGTGGCCCTTCTGGCTATTGCCGGGGCAGCCTCCATCCCCGCGCGCGTCCTGATCCTGGGCGCGGTCTACTACGTGCTGGGCTACGCACTGTACTCCATTCTAATGGCTAGCGTGGGCGCGCTGGGGACGACGACGCAGGAGAGCCAGAAGCTGGCGGGCGTTTTCTCCTTCTTCGCTGCCGTGCCGTATATGCTCAGCGGATTCCTTTTCGCCAACCCGAACATGACCTTTGCGCGGGTGCTGAGCTTTTTCCCGCTCACCGCGCCGACGATGATGATGCTGCGGCTGCCGCTGGCGGAGGTGCCATGGGTGGACGTCGTGGGCAGCATCGTTGTGCTGCTGCTCTCCATCCCGGCGGCACTGTGGGCGGGATCGAAGCTGTTCCAGGTGGGGCTGCTCATCTATGGCAAGCGGCCCACGTTGCGGGAGATCTGGCTGATCTTGCGGAGCAAATGATGAACTCCTTGAAATCGGTCTCCTTTCATGTTATCATTATCGCCGTTCGGAATCGAGCAGAACGGCGAGAAAGATGTATCCAGACAGCGAAATTCTCTTCCCGTCCCGCTGCATCCCGCAACTGCGCAATATGCGCGGCCCCAGGTGGGCCGAACTGGTCGACCACGTGGCCTCGCTGCCCGATGGGCACGAGGACGTGCTGGCCTTTGCGTCGCTGGTGATCAAGCTGGCGAGCTGCCTCACCTGCGACCTGGATAGCTATCGCGCTTCGTTGGGCTGCTGCACCTGCGCCAAGCGCACCGTCGGCGGCTTCAAGGGCTCCGACAGGGAAATCGTCTGCAGGTTCGAGGAAGCCCGCCAGGAGGTACGGCAATACCTGACATCTGACGAGATCCCTGACGCCATAGCGGTGCTGGTCGATAAAACGGCCTGACGCAGAAATGACTGAGGCCCGATCGGTATACATCGGGTTCTCTGCCCTTGGAAGCAATCAAAACCTACGCCTGAGAAGCCAGGTTTGCAGAACCTGGTTTCTGTCTTGATGGAGGTGAGCGATGCCTTTCGTGAGCAGCCTCATCGGTAAGCCGGTTGCAGATGTGGATGGTAAACCCGTCGGTCGTTTGACGGACATCGTTGCTTCTGTCCGTGGCGAGATGCCTCACCCTCAAGTCATGGCCATTGCCGTCAAATGTGCGGGCGGCTCTGTGACCATCCCGATCTCGGACGTGGCCGTGCTGATCGCTCCGGCGATTCCCCTCACGCGGCATCTCAAGGATATCGCCCCTTATACGGCAGGGGAGCACGATCTGTACCTGATGCAGAACGTGCTCGACAAACAGATCATCGACACCGAGGGCATGCGTGCGGTGCGGGTCAACGATCTGGAGCTGGCGCGCGTCGGCGACCGCTTTTACGTTGCCAACGTGGATATCGGCGGGTTGGGACTCCTGAGGCGGTTGGGGCTGGAGAGGATCACGGGGTGGCTCACGCACCGCTCCCGGCGAGAATTGCCACCGGGTGTCATTTCCTGGGACAACGTGGAGTTGCTGCCGGGCGATCAGTCGATACGGTTGAAAGTCTCCTCCGAAAAGATCGCCGAACTGCACCCGGCCGATCTGGCTGAAATCCTCAGCGACCTCAATCGTATCGAGGGCGGCCGGCTCCTGGAATCGCTCGATCTGAAGACTGCTGCCAGCGCCCTGGAGGAGATCGAGCCGGACTTTCAGGCCAGCCTGGTCGAGCGCATGCCCGACGAAAAGGTAGCCGACGTCCTGGAGGAGATGGCCCCCGACGAGGCTGCCGACCTGCTGGCCGAGCTGCCCGAAGACCGCAGCCAGGAAATTCTCAACCTGATGGCAGCCGATGAGGCCAGAGACGTGCGCAAGCTGCTCACCTACCCAGTAGACGCCGCAGGTGGGTTGATGACCACCGAGTTCGTCGCCGTCCGCCCCAGCCTGACCGCCGAACAGACCATCGCGGTCCTGCGGGAAACGGCCCATGAGGCCGAAACGATCTTTTACGTCTACGTGGCCGACGATGAGGGCCATCTGGTCGGTGTGTTCTCGTTGAGCGACCTGGTGCTGGCCAAGCCGCAAACGCCGGTAACCGAGTTTATGCACCGCCGCGTCGTCAGCGTCAACTTGCGCGCCAGCCAGGACGAGGTGGCGCAGGTCGTCGCCAAGTACGATCTGCTGGCCGTGCCGGTAGTGGACGACCAGAGCCGGCTGCACGGGATCGTCACTGCCGCCGATGCGCTTGACAAGATCATCCCCACCGCCTGGAAGAAGCGCCTGCCCCGTCTGTACCATTGATCCGGCAGGAGGACACCTATGGCCATCCGACATCGGTTCAGACCTCTATGGGCCAGACTGGGAGCGTTGTTGGTCGTTGTCGGCCCTGGCATCATCACCGCCAGCGCCGACAACGACGCTGGTGGCGTTGCCACCTATTCCGTAGCAGGCGCTCACTACGGCTACAGCCTGCTGTGGATTATGCCTCTGGTGGCACTGGCACTGATTGTCGTCCAGGAAATGAGCGCACGCCTGGGAGTGGTGACGGGTAAAGGGTTAGCCGGCATCATTCGGGAGAGGTTGGGATTGCGTTCGGCAGCCATCATCCTCGGTATCCTGATGACCGCCAATCTCACCAATACTGTCTGCGAGTTTGCGGGCGTGGCGGCCAGCTTGGAGGTGTTCGGGGTCAGCAAGTATATCTCGGTGCCGCTGACTGCTTTGGCCGTATGGTTGCTCGTCGTCAAGGGCAGTTACAAGCTGGTCGAGCGCGTGTTCCTGATCGCGAGCGCCTTGTATGTGGCCTATATCGTCTCGGCTATTATGGCAGGACCTCGGTGGTCGGTTGTCGCCCAGGCCATCGTCACGCCCCAGTTCCGCTTTGAGGCTGGCTACGTGACGCTCGCCGTCACTATCATCGGCACGACGATCGCCCCCTGGATGCAATTCTACCAGCAATCGACGATCGCGGACAAGGGATTGAAAGTGGTTGATTACGCCTACGAACGGCTGGACGTGACCGTCGGCTCTGTGTTCGGGGCTGTCGTTGCCTGCTTCATCGTCATTGCCTGCGCCGCCACCCTGTTTGAGCACGGCGTGCACATCGAAACGGCCGGGGATGCGGCGAGTGCTTTGGGCCCGCTGGCGGGCCGGTATGCCTCCACCTTGTTCGTGTTAGGGTTATTCAACGCGTCGTTCTTTACAGCAGCGATCCTGCCGCTTTCGACCGCCTACGTGTTCTGTGAGGCGTTCGGTTGGGAGTCCGGCGTCGATCGCAGCCTCAACGAAGCGCCGGTCTTTTTCGGCATCTACATCGCCCTCATCGTCCTGGGGGCAGGGATCATTCTGCTGCCGATCCGGTCTCTGGTGCAGGTGATGCTGGCCAGCCAGACTTTCAACGGGGTTCTCTTGCCGATCATCTTGGTTGTGATGCTGCGGCTGATCAACGATCGGCAGTTGATGGGCCGGTTTGTCAACGGCCGCTTTTTCAACGTGCTGGCGTGGATCATCGTCGTGGCATTGATCGTACTCACCATCGTCCTGCTGCTCACGAGCCTCTTCCCTGGCCTTTTCAGCAATGTATGAATGCCGTTCCTGCTCCCTGCCTCCGAAAACAGGCTGAGGAACGTGCCTTGCGTCTCGGGACGGGCAGGGTATAATCGCAGCGTGATGCGCAAACGGACCCTCACCCTGGCCATCCTGGCGTTGCTGATCCTGCCTGCCTGCTCTCCTTCTCTTAGCCCTGCTCATTCGTGGGGAAAGGATGGGGAGGGCTGGCTGTTCGACTACACCGGCGAGGAAGGTCTGCCCCGCCAGGTGAAAGGGATGGTCCAACTGGCGGCCAACGGACTCTACCCCCAGCCCGATACAGCCTCCGACGTGCCGGTGGCCCACGCGGGCGTCAACCCATTTGGCATCAACGTCTTCCTCAACCAAGAGGTCGAGCCAGAGAAGCGGGAGCGCTCGGTGCAGATGATCGCCGAGGCGGGCTTCCATTGGCTCCGGCAAGAGTTCCCCTGGGAGGATATCGAGATCCACGGCAAGGATGATTTCGAGGATCGCAGGCACGAACCTTACCGCTCCGCCTGGGAAAAGTACGACGTCGTCGTCGATCTGGCCGAGCAGTACGGCCTGGAGATCGTCCCCCGCCTGAGCAATCCTCCCGCCTGGACGCGCGCGCTGACCGACACCGTCGGCGAAAAGGCCCCTCCCGACGACCTGGCCGACTGGGGCGATTACGTCTACGCCGTCGTCTCGCGCTACCGCGGACGGGTGCGCTACTACCAACTGTGGAACGAGCCCAACGTCTACCCGGAGTGGGGCGAGCGGCCGGTCGATCCGGAGGGATATACGCAGCTCCTGTGTGAGGGATATGCCCGCGCCAAGGAGGCCGACCCCGAGGCCATCATCATCAGCGGCGCACTGGCCCCCACCGTCTCGCTCGACCCCGGCCCGGGAGCGGCAACGGGCCTGAACGAGCTCATCTTCCTCCAGCGCATGTACGACGCCGGTGCAGGCGCGTGCTTCGACATCATGGCGGTCAATGACTACATGCTCTGGTCCGGCCCCACCGACCATCGTATGGCGCCCCTCAACATCAATTTCAGCCGCCCGATCTACGTCCGCGACGTCATGGTCGCCAACGGCGACGCTGTTAAACCCATCTGGATCAGCGAGATGAACTCGAACGCCGTGCCCAACGACCCGGCGAACATCGCGGGCGTCGGGGGTTACGGCATGGTGACGCTGGAGCAGCAGGCGCGCTACGCCCCCCTGGCCTACCAGCGGGCGATGGAGGAGTGGCCGTGGGTGGGCGTGGTCAATTTCTGGTTCTTCAAGCGCCCCTCCGATGCCGAGAGGGGCCAGTCGTGGTACTACTTCCGCATGGTCGAGCCGGATTTCACGCCGCTGCCGGTCTACGATGCGATGCGGGAATACGTCGCCGGCCTCACGCCCACGCTCTACCCCGGCTATCACCAGGAAGATCACTGGGCGCTGGCCTACGCAGGCGACTGGCAGGTGGTCCACGGCGATGCGGCCACGCTGGGCACGTACCGGCGGGCCGCCGAGCCCGGCGCGACGGTGCACTTCACGTACGAGGGCGGTGCGTTGACGCTGGTGCCTGGCCCGGGCGCGGGCGAGATCGACCTGAGCGTGGACGGCGGCGCTCCCCGGCGCGTCGTGCTGGACGGCAAGCCGGTGCAGGTGGACGGCGGGCTGGGCCGCGCGTGCCATCAGGTCGCGCTGACCGCCGTCTTGGGTGAGGTCGGGATCGACGGGTTCGTCGTCCGGCAGCCATGGGGCCCCTCCGCCTGGCTCGTCCTGGGCGCTGCCAGCTTGCTCGCTGCAGGGGCCTGGCTCATAGCCCGCGTCGTGCGCAAGAGATGAAAACCAATAAGCCGCAGATCGCAAACCAGGTGGTGTCCTCCTTGAGTGTTGTTGGACACAACAGGCGAGCGGAGGCCTTCTGAGCGGAATGGAGCGCAGTGAAATGCAGTCGAAGAAGCCTCCGCGAGCGTCCTTCGACTCCACTTCGTTCCGCTCAGGACGCTCGCTGCCATCACCAACACTCCAAAGGGAGACTACCGCAAACCACAGATCACATCTTACGTTTTACGCTTCACGTCTCGCGCTCCTCGCCATCCTGCTCCTGGCCGCCTCCCTCCGCTTCTACCGGATCGACGCCCAGTCCTTCTGGAACGACGAGGGCAACTCGGCGCGGCTGTCGGAGCGGTCGCTCGACCTCATTATCGCGGGCACCGCCAGCGACATCCACCCGCCCGGCTACTACCTGCTCCTTCACGCCTGGCGGGCACTCTTCGGCCAGAGCGAGTTCGCGCTGCGCGCCCTCTCCGCTGTGGCAGGGCTGGCGCTCGTGCTCTGCACCTACCTGCTAGGCAGGCGTCTCTTTGGCGAGGCCGCCGGCCTGATGGCCGCCTTCCTGGGGGCAATCTCGCCCTTCGCTGTCTACTACTCGCAGGAGGCGCGGATGTACGCACTGCTGGCCGCATTGGCGGCGGCCTCGACCTACCTGCTCCTGCGGGCGCTCCCCAATAGCCAATCTCTCTCTAGCCGGCGAAGCGGCGTGGTAGCGCTTGCCGGTTACGTCTTGACCGCCGCCGCTGGCCTGTATACTCAATACGCCTTCCCCTTCGTCCTCCTCGTTCACAACGTCGTTTTCGCCGTGTGGTGGTTGGTGCATTCGCGCCGCCCCTCCGTGGCGCGCTGGCGGTGGCTGGCGGTGTGGCTTGGCGCGCAGGCAGGGGTCGTCGCGCTCTACCTGCCGTGGCTGTCCATCGCCATCAGGAGCGTCGCCGGTTGGCCCTCGGCGGGTCAGGCGTACGCGCCGGGCGCTGCGTTGCCTACCGCGCTGTTGAACGTGCTGCGGTGGCTCACCGTCGGCCACACGCTGCCGCTGCGGGAGGCGTGGGTGGGCCTCGCCGGCGCGGGCGCGCTGCTGCTGGCAGGGCTGTGGCCTGCCCCGCGCGCGGACGAGCCATCTGCAGACGCAGGGCTTCGAGAGGGGAGCCGGTGGTTTGGCGTCGCGACGCTTGCCCTCTACCTGCTGCTCCCCATCGCGCTCATCTTTGCCTTCGATCTCTACAAGGAAGCCTGGCTCAAGTTCCTCATCGTCGTTCTCCCGCCGTTTCACGTGCTTGTTGCGCGCGGGATCGACAATCTGGCTCGCCTGGTGAGCAGAGATTGGGGATTAGGGGTTGGGCGACTCCGGGCATCCAATCTCCAATCCCTAATCTCTTTCGTTGTCCTCATCCTCGCTTCTATCGCCACACGTCCCTCTTTGCAGAACCTCTACTTCAACCCCGCCTATTTCCGCGACGACTACCGTCAGATCGCGTCCGATGTCGGGGCCGACGTCGCCCCCTCCGCCGGGTCCGCTGCGGTGATCCTCGACGCGCCCAACCAGTGGGAGGTGTTCACCTACTACTACCCCGACCGGGACGTCTACCCCGCCCCGTACCGGCCCGATCCGGCCGAGGCGGATGCGTTTCTCGCGCCGCTCGTCGCGCGGTGCCGGCGGCTCTACGTGCTCTACTGGGGCGATGCCGAGTCCGACCCACAGCGCCGTGTCGAGTCCTGGCTGGCGGCCCACACCTACAAGGCCGACGACCGCTGGTACGGCCGCGTGCGGCTGGCGACCTACGGCGTGGCCCCGCTGCCGGAGGAGCCTGCGGTTCCGCTCGACGCCAGCTTTGGCAACGCCGCAGGCGCGGCCATACACTTGCGCGGTTATGCCCTGGCGGGCGATTCGTTCGCTCTTGGCGACGTGCTCCCCGTGACGCTGTTTTGGGAAGCGCGGTCGCCCGTGGCCGAGGTGTACAAGGTCACCGTCCAGGTGCTCGACCCTGCGGGCGCCCTCGTCGCCCAGCACGATGGCGAGCCGGTGGGCGGCCTCGCCCCGACCAGCGCCTGGCAGCCGGGCCAGACCGTCGCCGACCGGCACGGCGTCCTGCTCCCTACCGGCCTGGCCCCTGGCCGCTACACCCTCGCCGTCGCGCTGTACCACGCTGCCACCGGCGAGCGGCTGGACGCGGCCCTTGATGGCACGTCGGCTGGCGACCACCTCGTGCTGACCGATATCGAGATCGCCCCGGCGCAATAGCCTGGCCGCCGCCATTTGCGCGCCTGCCAAATCGCCTGTACAATGAGGGTGGGGCTGGCGTGGGGTACTGGCCGAGGCCGTGCGTGGGGCGTTTGGGGAGGCGATGCACATTTGGAAAGAGCCCGTTTTCCCCTGTGCAATCTGGACCGGCCGGTGGTAGGCACGAAAAGGGGCTGGGTAACGCGAATCCACGATAGAAGATCCCCCCTGAGAAGATCAGTCACAATAGAACAACAGAAGGAGCGGGTAATGGACAAGCGATGGCTGGCATTGGTGGCTGTTCTCGTGCTCGTCGTGAGCGCCTGGGCTCATCCTTCAGCCGCCGCCTGTGTGCAGGAGGTGGGGAGATGAAATACAGAGTTCATCGCTTCGATATCAGGATGACAAGCGACCAAAGTAAGCTAGAGCAGTTTCTCAACAGCTTGGAGGGCGAAGTTGCAGCGATAATCCCGAATATCACCCTTGGTTTGACCGCCCCCCATATAGACTTTCTTCTTATTGTGGAGAAGGTGGGCTGAACTCAGAGTAGACCCTTGAGCATGGAAGGGCTTCCCCGACAGAGGCCTTGGTAGTCCTACCTCAACATAGGGGAGTGAAATTGCCGAGGTAGTTCAAAGGGCACTCGCGGATTCGCTGTTGCACTTGGAGTCAGAGCTGTCATCAGGCGGCGGCTAACCGGTCGCAGGAGCCGAGCGCCCCTATCGTTGCTGGGCAGCGTCGCGGCCCAACCGCCCCTCGTGAGGCCCCCTTGAGCCGATGGGCCCGGCGTGGTGCATCGGGGCGAGTGGGGGGTGGTGGAGAGAATCCTGGGGGCGAGCGAGGGCAGTGAGGATGGGTGGATGGTGCTGTGGATGAGTGATAATTGAGGGGGGAGGGGAGGCTAAAATTAGTCCTCCAGAGGGAGGACAGGACGATACTGTAGAATATCCCCCTGGGGGAGCAAAAGACGATTCTATATGGTCATATGTTCGGACCGACCACTTCGCCCGGTCCGAATGGCACGGCGTAGAAGCATCAACCTCTCAAAAGGGACGAAGGAGGTGTACTGTGTCCAGGAAGTACGCAGTCCGCGATGAATACGGGCGCAGGGTGGGAACGCTTGAGGTACCGTCTGACCCGACAGGATGTCTGGTGACAATAGTCATTGTAGTATTGGTACTGATAATCGGATTTGCCCTCGTGCCGATTCTTTTTGGTGGATGGCTGGTACTGAGTAATTGGAAAAGGCAATCGTACTGGCTAAAAGGACTTTGGGTGGTCTCTTGTTTCTTTGTGGCATTCACACTCGCAGGGTTCCTGGGGCAATTTAGAGACAATTTGGGAGGCATCCCTCTTTGGTTCTTCCCACTACTAGTTTATGTTCCAATGGGATTGATAGGAACTGTCATCGTAATAGCGGATTTTGCCCTCTCGTTTCCTGCACCACAACCTCGGAAAGTGAATAGGACTCAGAGTGCATCACCACGAGCGATTTCCTATACCTCCCCAACCAGGCCTTTAGCCACAAGCAAGGCAGGAGGTCACAACTGGCCACTGATACTAACCATAGGTGCCGCGATAGGTGCGGTGTTTCTATGCCTCTGTTTGGTTATTGCTGGAATTACCGGCTGGTGGCTTTGGAACTATGGTGATGCGCTAATCGATATGATTCGGTAATTTTGCTGTACCATCTTGGGGAGAAGGAAGCCGCCCAACCACCACTGCACCCGACCTGCTAACTAATCGCCGCACGACCGGGCTTTATGAGCCCCCTTGAGCCTCTGCCCCGGCGTGGGGCAGGGGGCGAGTGGGGGGTGGTGGTGGCGCAGGGCCAGTTTGGGAACAAAGCTGAACGTGGAGAAGCGACCGGTAGAATTGGAGGCAAAAAGTGTTCAAGCAGGTAGCTCATTGGCTAGACCCAATACTGCTAATAGGTTTGTTCATCTCGATCACGGTTGGCGTTACAATGGTGCTAAGTGGAAACGATACCCTATGGGGTCTTACTGTTGGCCTTTTGTCTACGATTGTCACACTGCTAATTGATATTATTGCTCGCATTCAGGTAATGTTTCTCAACAGTTGAGATAAATGGCGAAAGGGCCATCTGGACGCCCCGCGGGGCATCCGAAACGCAGTTCAAACTGGCTCAAGATGCTCTTGTCCCCCACGCCGCAAGAAACGCGAGTCTTGAGCGTGTGAGCCAGCGAGTCTATCGGGCAGTGCTAGGCGGTACCTATCCTGGCACCGGGCACATTAACAACTCTCTCAGAGACCATCTGTGATCCGTCAGGCCAGCGGCCATGGCCGGTGTGCGCTGTTGCC
>Ga0315545_1002526_pt1 | contig 16461 bp, 11 predicted proteins | sample SalMarSW160210MG_FD_203096 | JGI IMG/M metagenome (GOLD analysis project Ga0315545, IMG submission 203096) | Salt marsh sediment microbial communities from the Plum Island Ecosystem LTER, Massachusetts, United States - Salt Marsh Sediment SW1602-10 ...
TCCGATAATCGAGAATTTTGCCCTTTGTATATCTTTGCCTACAATTTTTAGTGCATTGATAACACCGGCAAGTTCTATTGAAGCGGTTCCCTGCTGGTCATCATGCCAGACGGGGATGTCTAATTCGCCTCTTAGTCTATCCAGAATGTAAAAACATTTAGGATTTTCGATATCTTCAAGATTTATTCCTCCGAAAGCAGGAGCGATTATTTTTACTGTTTCGATGAATTTCTCCGGGTCTTTTGTATCAAGGACAATCGGAAAAGCGCTTACTCCTCCCAAATATTTAAACAAAAGACTTTTTCCTTCCATGACAGGAAGACTTGCAAGAGCTCCTATATCTCCAAGACCAAGAACTCTTGAGCCGTCGGATACTATTGCGACATTGTTCCACTTATTTGTAAATTTGTAAGCAAGTGAGGGATCTTTATTTATCATTCTGCACGGTTCCGCAACGCCCGGAGTATACCATATACTGAAGTCGTCCGTGCTTGTTACGGAGCATTTCAAAGAACTTTCGATTTTTCCCCGGTAGTGTTCATGCCATTTTGGGGATATCTTTTGCGGCAGTTCGGCTTTCTTTATCAGTTTTTCGATATCATGATTTTTATTATCAGCCATTGATTATTCCTTATTTTTTATGCCACGAAGGCACCAAGGCACTAAGATTATAAAACATATCTTTTTATACCTTTTTTTATTAATGGTACATTAAAATTTATGAGAAACCCCAAGCGTTTGTTAGTTAATTTTAAATAACTTAATATTTGAGCTTCCCATACGGGATTCATTTGGTCGAGTGCTTTTAATTCACATATAATTTTGTCTTCTATGAGAACATCCAAACGTAATCCTTCATCGAATTTGACCCCGTCATAGATTATTGGAATCGGAATTTGTCTTTTGAATTCAATTCCCCGTTTAGATAATTCGTGGCAAAAGCATGTTTCGTATACTTTTTCAAGTAAACCTGCACCTAATTCTTTATGAACCGTATATGCAGAATCTACGATTTTTTTTGCTATTTCTTCTTCTTTCTTAGATAATGGTTTAAAGTTCATTTATTTTCTTTGTGTCTTCGTGTCTTTGTGGCTAATTTCTTTATTGATTTTTTCAAGATTTTTTCTTCTTTCCTTTTCTAAGTGGGCATAAAAACTGTTTCCCTTTGCATCCATTGTTACTATGAGAGGGCCAAAATTCTCTACGGTAAGTATCCAGGCAGCTTCCGGTATTCCGAGTTCTTCAAGAAAGTAAACGTTTTCTACTTTCTTTACAGCTTTTGCCCCGAGTGCACCCGTTCCACCGGTTAGATGTGTATATACAGCCCCTGTTTTTTTTAGGGCTTTTAAGGTCTGTTCTCCCATTCCGCCTTTACCGATTATCATCCGTACTCCGAACGTTGATAAGAATTCACTTTCAAAGTTTTCCATTCTAATTGAAGTTGTAGGTCCTGCGGATATTATTACCCATTCGTTTTTTTCTTTCCTAACAACGGGACCACAGTGGAATAAAGCCATTTCGTTGGGGTTGAAGGGTGTTTTTTTGCCCTTTCTTTTTAGTTCAAGCATTTTCTTGTGTGTCTCGTCCCTTGCGGTGAAAAGTTTACCGCTTAAAAAAACAGTATCTCCCACAGATAAATTTTTTACGTCTCTTGCTGATAAGGGTGTTTGCAGCTTAATTTTCTTCATTTATATGACTTTTATAGAACCGTTTTTTGTAAACTTTATTGTTTTTCTTCTATCTGCCCAGCACTGTAAAACTAAACCTAAAGGAAACGACGCGGGATGGCGGTGTGCGTATTCTATATGTACGTCCAAAACCGTTGTTTTACCCCCGATTCCCATCGGACCTACACCTGATTTATTTATTAATTTGAGCAGTTCTTTTTCCATTTTTGCTACATGTTTTTCGCTGTGTCGCTCTCCGATTTTACGTAAAAGAGCTTTCTTTGCGAGTGCCAGACAGATATCGGAGCCGCCTCCGATACCTATACCTACGATGGTTGGGGGACAGGGTTTACCGCCTGCTTTTATTATATGCTCTATGATAAATTTTTTCGATTCAAGCAGTCCTTTACCGGGATTTAACATTTTTAGAGCACTCATATTTTCCGATCCGCCTCCCTTTGGTATGATGTGTATCGTGCATTCTTTTCCGTTAGTGATGTCCCATGTAATATGAGGGATATTTCTGCCCAGATTGTTCCCGGGATTTTTACCGGTAAAGGGATCAACGGTATTGGGTCTGAGAGGTATTTCTTCAGTCGCTTTTTTTACCGCGTTACTAAGTATTTTCTTTAAGTCGGCAAGGTATTTAAATTCAGTGCCTGCTTCTATGTGGAATGTCATTATACCTGTATCCTGACACATTGGGATACTTTCTTTTGAAGCAATTCTAACGTTTTCGAGGATTGCCTCCAATTGGATTTTGGCAAGTCCCTTTTCTATATTCTTTGCTTTTTTCAAGGCTTTTATTACATCTATCGGAAGTTCCGTTTCAGCCTTTTTAATTGCTTCCAGCAGTTTTTTTTCAATGTTTTTTTTGGTTATTTTTATCATCTCGATTTCAATATTAAGAGTAATGCGATTGCCGGGAAAGTCAATAAGTTTTTTGGGAAAGATGTCTTTATTTGACCGCGAAATTTATACTGCTTGATAAGTTTTTATCATTATCCGATTTAGCCATAAGGCAATATTCTCCGGGTTTTATTTGCCAGAGAAAACTGTGTTCTTTAGCGGTTTCTCTTAATTTTTTCCCGTTTAATAACCACGTTACTTTTTCATCTTTTTCGGTAGTTACAAGTTCTACCTTTATGGATTGATATTCGGGTTTTACATTAGATAATCGGTAGAAGATTGCTCCTTCCTGTGGTTTTGTTATTCTAAATCTTTCTTCCTGTTTTATTTCGTTTGAGGAATTTTTTGCCTCAAGTCCTTCTGCCCATTCTTTATATTTTCCCGGTAATACCGTATGAATTTTCCCCTTATAATGAGTGTGTATGTCGCAACTGTCTTTATTGTAAGATGCAATATCCTTTTTGATTATTATTTCTTCTATCGAAGAAGGACAATTGTGGTTTGGTCTTTTACCTGATATCGGACAGATAGATACTCGCGTGAGTTTTTCCGGCAAAGGATCTTTCTCCGGCCATTCCTTTTCACTGTAGAGTAGATGCATGATATTCGCAAACAAAGGTCCGGCTCCGGAGACACCTGAAACTTTCTGCATAGAAGTATGGTCGAAATTCCCCACCCATACAGCCAGGGTATAATCTTTGGTAAACCCTACTGTCCAGTTATCACAAAAACGGAATGAAGTGCCGGTCTTAACTGCGCAAGGAAAAGGGAAATTCAGCACAGAGTTAAATCCGAATTCGGAGGTACGTGCAAATTTGTCGCTTAAAATATCGGTTAGTATATAATTCAATTCGGGATAAGAGATTGTTTTTTCGGATTCTGTATTTTTCTGTTTTTCTCCATTGATTTCAAGAATTTCTTTACTCGGAATAAAACTTCCTCTTCGCGATAAGCACATGTAAGCTCTTGCTAATTCGAAAAGAGATACTTCTCCTCCTCCCAGTACGAGTCCCACACCGTAATAGTCGGCATCTTTGTTTAGAGAATTAAATTCATACTCCTTAAGACGGGATAAGAACTTATCTATACCTATTTTAGCAAGGACTCTTACTGCCGGTACATTAAGCGAATTTGCCAGGGCTTCTCTTAATCGTACCGGTCCGTAAAAATCTTCGGAGTAATTCTTGGGATTGTATATACCGGTTGGCATTTTATAATAGGTTGGTATGTCGGAAATTATCGTTGAGGCTGTAAGACCATCTTCTAAGGCCAGCTGATATAGGAAAGGCTTTAACGTAGATCCGGGTTGTCTTAGAGCGCTTACTCCATCGTTTTCTCCTTCATTTTCTAAATTGAAAAAATCTGCCGAGCCGACATATGCAAGGATTTCACCTGTTGGGTTATCGAGTAATATAACAGCGGCATTGGTAACGTTAAGATGCTTTAAGGATTTTACTATCCTATTTGTTTGTTCCGTTACTAGCTTTTGTGATTCACGGTCGATAGTAACTTTTATATTTTGTGCTTCTTCCGGTAGTCTTTTCATGAGTGTAAAAACAAAATGCGGGGCAAGAAAGGATGCTGTTTGCGGTCTTAAAGAAATATCTTCTTTGAGAATCCTGTCGATTCTTTCTTTTTTAATAAGATTTTGTTTTTCCATTTTTTCAAGTACGTATCTCTGCCGGATCTTAATATCTTTCAGATTATTATAAGGGTTTAAACGGGTCGGAGAATTGGGTATGGAAGCCAGGAAAGAGGCTTGTGCAAGAGTTAAATCCGAAGATGATATACCGAAGTAAGCTCTGGTTGCGCCTTCGATACCGTAAAGATTTCCACCCATCGGTATCCTATTTATATAAGATTCAAGAATTCTTTCTTTACCCAGTCCTGCCTCCAGGCGATAGGCGAAATATGCTTCTTTTATCTTTTTAAGTAATGTCCTTTTTCCGGGTCGTATCATTCGAGCCAGTTGTAAAGTTATTGTGGATGCCCCTGATATAATTTTTCTTTCTTTTGTATTCTGCCAGGCTGCTCTTATGACAGCTATATAATCGATACCATTATGGTGATAAAAATTTTTATCTTCGGAGGCAATGATTGCTTCTACAAAGTAAGAGGATACTCTATTTAGATCAGTGTGTATTGAGCGACTCGAGTTTTCTGACAGGACTTCTTGAAGCAATTTTCCGTTTCTATCGTAGAATTTAACGGAATGAAAACTCTCTTTTGATATTTTTTTTTCGGTTATTGGAAATAGATAAGGTGTCAGTCTGAAACCGAGCACGAATATACTTAAACAACCGAAAAAGCTCCGAATCGCCTTTTTCTTATTTATTGTAATTTTGAACTTATTGAAGTCAATCATTCAATATTTCAATAAATCCTTCACTGCTTGTCCCGAACTGTTCGGGTTCGTACATGAGGCTAACTTTTGAGCAGGGCCACAAAAAGTAGCCTGATGTTGTTGCTCTGAGTAAATATTTATACTTATATATTCCGGGCTTAACCATATCGGCGAAGAGAGCAACTCTATCATCTCTCATTTCTGTGTGATTTATTGGATTCCAGGAGCCCCCAATGGTTGTTCTACTCTGAGAGTCTGTATCATATCGTGTTGAGGTTGTTTTCAGGGAAGCATCGATTGCTTCAAGTCCCGAAGGAATGGGGTCGTCAATTACAAGATGGTAAGAGGTCTGATTGACTTTGAATTCAAGCTCGACTTCAAGAACGTCACCCGCATCGATTTTTATAGGTTCAAGGGGTTGGGCTTCATATTTTGCGATGAGTTTGCCGGAATCTTTATCCTTTACCGTTCTTTTTATTGTAAACCCTTCGTTTCGTGAGGTTTGAGCTCCCTTTAGTCTGTATGAATAGGAGAGTACGTAATACAAGTAACCGCGGCCTTTTTTGAAAATATCGATTTTACTCTGAGTTTCCGGTAATTTTGTAATAGGTATAAATTCTTCGAAGGGTTTATATTGATGTCCTTTGAACATGTGCGTCAGCACTTTTTCTCCTGCAATAAATATGTCTGCCGAATATTTTGGAGGTTTTGCTTCTCTTTTAAGAGAAATTTCTACAAGGGCGTCTATGGCTTTGGCGTTCTCGTATGTATAGCGCCATCTTCCGTTTTTCCTTGCGTTAAGCATATAACGGGCAAATTTTGATATAAATTCACTCTCAGGCTCCATTTCAAGGAAAAGTTTAGTAGCTTCGGCGGTTGTAATTACAGGTGAATACATAAATAGCCATGATGGGGGTAAATCTTTCGGACTTTCTAAATGTGCAGTCTGTGCGGTAACAAACATTCCATTTTTGATCTCTTCTAAGAGTATGCTTGCTTCTTTTTCCCATCTTGAAGATTTATAAAGCAGGTATGCGAGGCTAATTTGGGCTCCATAACTCAGTTCATTTCTTTTGTTGAAATATTCTTCGAAGTAAGTTTCGTCTTTTTTGCCCAGATAATGCATACCCAGCAGGATATTGATTCTGTATTCTGCCAATGCTTTCCAGGTGAGAAAGGTATAACAGGGGTTGCTTAAGGTATGTTCGAGAAAACCAAGCAAGTTAACTGTTGCGTCTTCGGGGATTTCATATCCAAGGTCATCGCATCTTTTGAAAAGATAAGCGACATAGGGCGAGAGATAACAATCCGATCGCCAGCTTGTTGGCCAGAATTTAAATCCGCCGTCGGAATTTTGCATAAGAAGGATTTTTCTTATATTTGCATCTATTACTTTATCTACGCACTTTATCGCTTCAAGCGAGAATCCGTATTTGTCGGAAAGATAATTGAGTTGAATAAGAGCTAAAAGTCTGCTCGAAGTCTGTTCCAGGCATCCGTACGGGTATTCGACGAGGTATTTTGCTCCTTCACCGATATTACTTAGGGCTGTACTGGAAAGCGTGACCTGTAATCCACCCATATCTTTTCTTACACTTTTGTCAACTTTGATAGCTTGTTCCGCTTTTTCCTGTGTTTCTCCGACCGCGACGACTGTTTCCGTCGCAAGCAGTTCTTTAACCTGAAGAGGTATCTCTATTGCGTCGGATTCCGTTATTTCTTTTCCTCCAAAGGTACCGGTAAAGAACGCGGTGAATTTTAATTTTGATTCTCCTTTTCCGGCAGCTTCGAACGGGAAAAGAATTGTTTTTGATTGCCCTGATTTTATAGTAGTTTCGTTTGCTTGCAGTTCGTTTTTCTTAAGGGTTACCGATTCACCCGAAAGTTCGGCTGATACCTTAACACTGCCTTCACCTTCCGTAGCGTTCGTAATCGCAACTCCTGAAGAAAATTTATCACCAATCCTGGCAAATCTGGGAAGAACGGATCTTAGTACGAATGGTTGTGTTGCAACTACTTTTTCATCTTTATATCCGAATAAATTATTTTCTCCGACAGAGACTACCATTATTCTCCAGGTTGTTAGATTATCAGGCAGTTTAAAACTAAAGTGTGCTATTCCATTTTTATCGGTTACAAGAGCAGGGTTATAATAAGCTAATTTCAAAAACTTCTTTCTAACCCTTGGTCCGCCAACCATTGCGCCGGTACCGCCTCCGTAGCCCTGGCCTTTCTGCATTAATTCTTCTTTTGTTATGATAAACGGACGATTATCGGTAATTCTCGCGGAAAGTCCTCTGTGCGAGTACACTATTTTTACAAGATCGGGAGGAGTATATCCCGTTAAAGAAAGGACGGCTTCATCTACAATCATAACTGTAAGTTCGCTTCTATGTCCTTTTTTATCCGTTCGTGTTACTTTAATGTCAACATCCAATTTTTCTGCCGGTCTGAGTTTTTTACTGGCCGGGGAAATTTCCACGTTCAAGTATTTATCGTTAACTGAGACTTTGAATACTGTAAATCCAATTTTTTCCATATGTTTTCCTATTTCTTCTTCTACGGGGACAATAGGATCGCCCAGACGGTAAAGTACGGCTCCGACGTACGCGTTTGGCAACATGTCTTCAGTTACGACAAAGGTATAAGTAAAGCCGCCTCCTTTTATTTCTTTTGAATCTTTGAGGAAAATCTTCTCTCTGCAGACCGTTAGAAATAATTCCGCTTCAGGAAAAGGTGATTTAATGAAAGCCTTTGCAGTATCTCCGACCTTGTATTCTTTTTTATCCATTATAATTTCTAACTTATCTTCACCGGTTTCTTCCCAGGGGACATAACTTTCTCCCGCTACCCATATTGAAGCTGCTGCAGCGGTGCCGCTTTTGGGGCTGTCTCTAAGCTCAGCAAATATGGCGTATGATCCTGCTTTCTCAGGAGAGAATGTTAAATCTTTTGGTTCTTTACCGCTTATTATTTCTCTAGTACTGACGACCTTTTTTACCATTGTATTTTCTACTTTGAATTTTCCTTCCGGGGTTTTTGTTTTAACACAGTGGTATTCTCTTTTTATAAGTTTGACCGTTACGGGTATTCCTATTAAGGCTTTGCCTTCGGGTGAGGATACTATCACCGATGCTTTCAATTTGTCTTTTGCTGCAATTATCCAGTCGTCCAGTTTTACGCCAATAAGACGTTTGTCCGCCAAAACCGTTATGCTTTTGTTTGCGGAAGAAGTTTGCATTGATACATCCGTCACTTCCGCGTCGCATAGATAAGTCATATGGTAAGGGACATCTTCACGGCGAAGAGTGATGGTTTTGGATGCTTTTCCATCATTATCCAGGTTAATGGTCTCTCTTAAGTAACTGCCGCCGATTGATGATTTTTTATCCTGCAGGTAAGATGGAACTCCAAAAGAAAAATCATCCCAGTCCTTTGGTCTAAAGTATGTTCTTCTACGGGTTATATTAAGTGATGCGGAAGCTTTCGCCATAGGTGCTCCGAAATAATAATTTCCTTCCCAGGAAGTTTTAAAGGGTTCTCCCGCTGTAACTATTTTTTTGTTTATATCCATCTTGACTTCGAACTCCGGAACTCTAAACTCAGCTAATCTGAAATTACCATAGAATTTTAGATTATGTTTAGTATTTTCTGCCGTGATACTGTAATACCCGAGTGGTTGACCCTCTTTTGTGGCTATTTCAAGATTGAAAGTGCCGAATTCGTTCACTTTAACTTTTTTGATTCGTTTTTCTTCACCATGCGGATTCCGGAGCTTGATTTCAAAGGATAATCCTTTTCCGGTTTGCAATTTTCCGTAGAGTAAATATCTTGAAATCCCTTTTAATCTAACAGTGTCTCCCGGGCGATACAGATGCTGGTCTGTGAATATCGTTCCCCTGCAGAGGGGTCTTTCTGCTTCCCATGCGGGATTTATGCCAAAAGTCCAGAGAGAGGGATTTCCTCCCTCTTCTGTATGAATAAAAGTCCAGTCATCATCCTTTTCCGCGACTATCAAAAGACGCGGAGGCTCGGCGAATCCATATCTTTTGGCATCGTATAGAATATCGTCAGGGTCTGCTTCAGGTGGGTAGAGTTCATTCAATATTTTATTACTTATTCTTCTTTCTGTACATTTCTGCATTTCTGCGGCTGAAAGTGTGAGTATTCCCTTTGAATCCGTTGTTCCTCTAAAGCAAGGAGATATCCTGTTTATATTTTTGTCGGTAATCAGGTCCCAGATTTCTTCCAGTCTCGGCAGGTCGTCTTCTCTGTATATTTTGACTTTTGCTTTAGCGACGGGTTTCCCGTCCGTAAGCCGGTTTAATTTAACAATACCTCCTGTAGGGTGTAACTGGGTGTATATTCCGATATTTGTTCGAAGTATAAGACCGTTAAATTTTATTGGTTCGTAGTAACACTCTACTGTTGGAGAAGTGAACCGGTAGGCAACTGCTCCGAATTTTCCGCCTCGCAGGTGTGGGCTGAGGTCAAAATAGGCTTTTCCTACTTTTTCTTCGTTTAATTTGATGTCCTGTCGGGATTCTTTTACTTTTAGATTGTTTATCAGTTCGTCTGTTATGTAGTAAGAAGCTAACTGTTCTCTAACCAGAATATCTTTAGGTTCCAATCCCTGGATCACATAAAAGGCTTTGTTTATATTAACCGTTTTTATTCCAAGTTTGGGTTCTATATTGGGTGTTACAATCTGATATCCGCTTGGACCCCACATTTTCGGAGTCAATTCTCCGGTTATGAAAGAGGTTTCTTGAGGGTTTTCTAATTTTTGTCCGTAAATATCTATCAGTTCATAGTTCAGGTTTACTTTATATTCAGTATTAGGTTCCAATAAATATTCATTGAACCCAAAGGAATAACTCATACACCCTGAATATCTGCTTAATAGGTCTTTTTCACTTCCCGGAAAAACAGTAACGTTTGTTTCAACGCTTTCCCAATCAGGTGTATTGGTAAAAGCCACATAGGGAATCGTTGTAAGTTTGTACCCACAGTCACTACAGAAGCCGGATCCGGTAAATCTAAATAGAGGATAGGTCTGGAAAATTGAAGTGTATTTTTGTTCTGTTGGTCTATTCCCTCTTTTCGTCATTACCCCCGGGTTAAGTGTAACGGTATATCCGGTGCCTTTCTTCAACTCTTTTTTCGGTTTTAGAATATAATTATACCTTACGTAATATGTTCCGATATCCTGGTTGTCTTTTGGGTTTTTTTCGTGTTCAAGAAATTCATATGTTACTTTTCTTTTTGTCTCTGTTTCGAAGAATTCTATTTTATTTTTTAACGATTTTAAATCCAAAGGAGTATTACTTCTTATATTTACTTCCTGATCGAGTTCTATATGATGTGAACCGTTATATGGATTAATATTTATTTGTGGCAGAGGAGTTTTGAATTCCCAGCTAAAATCTTCAGCAAGTGTATTTCCTGCTATATCCTTTATTCCCTTTGTAATTGTTACAGTATAATGAGTAGCCATAGGGAGGCTGTGCTCCGGTTCGAAAACTACACCTGAAGTTCCTAGAATCCTGAATTTGCCTTTTATAGTGGGTTCCAGATTAATGTGTTTCAAAATCGAATCTCGCATTTTATCGCTTAGAGTGGTTAAGGGTATTATTGGATTGTTGAAATATATTTTTATTTGAACCTGTCCGCGAGATTCACCTTTCGGACCGTAAGATGTTATTTTGAGTTCTTTGGACAGTGTAGTTGGTGGTGTGCTTTCACCCGGTAGTCCTTCATGGGTATATTGATATGTGCCCTCGTATGTATCCTGTTTTATCCGTTTTTGCTCGAATTTCATTTTTGGGTATAGTAAAAAGGCGATTAAAATCAAAGCTATAATTGCAAGTGCTGGAATCCATACTTTTTTTTGCCTGGCTTTTTCTAAAATTTTTTTTCTGTCTATTTTTATCTTAGTTGTTTTTTTTGAACTTTTTGTCGCTTTTTTCGAAATTTTCTTTCTATCTTTTTTCATCTACAACCTCCTCAAAATTTATAGATATAATTACATTATTTTAATTTGAAGATTAGTGATAAAGAACCCCCTCAAATTTAATTTTTTTAAATCAGTGTTATTTAGTATATTGAGAACAAACCGATATGTCAAGATTCTTTATTTTGTTGATTTATGTAAGTAAACTGGTAAAAAAAATAATTGGTTTCTTATAATTGTATTTTGTAGATGTCGTTTTACTTCTCCTTGACTTTCGCTTTAAATTAATTTATACTCAATTGAATCTTGCTGAATAGGTTAAAAAAAGGAGTGTAACTTGTGCATGAGTGGGCTTTAGCCGAATCGGTTGCGAATACCGTTTTAAAATATAAAGAAGAAAAAAAACTTTTGAAGGTTAATAAAGTGCTTGTCCGAATTGGCAAATTACAGCAGATAGAGATAGATATCTTTAATTCTGCTTTAGATGAAGTTTCAAAATTGAAAAATATAACGTGCAAATTTGTTGTAGAAGAAGAAAATGCGTCATTTGAGTGTAGAATTTGTGGGCGCAAGTGGGATTTCGAAGAAAGTATTAAGGGTTTAGATGAAGACGAATCTGAGTATGTACACTTTATTCCGGATATCATTCGAGTTTATTCGAAGTGTCCTCGTTGCGGAAGTCCGGATTTTGAAGTTTCGAGGGGGCGGGGAGTCTGGATTGAATACATTGAGGGGGAGAGCCTATAAAATGCAAAAATCAACCACGGAGAACCTGACGCACCATCTGGAGCTTAAGGCATTTGAAATTAAAAGAGAGGCGAGGGTTAGCCATTCATCAGGAACGCGGTCAATTTCCCCACCGAGGAAATTGCCGCTCGCTCTCAGCCTTGCTCCTCTTGAAATAAGTGTATTTCAAGAGACCTTGGCCGCTTGGCTTCCGAGACGTCCTTCTGAACGGTCAACCCTCGCCTCAATCAGGGGTATTACCTTGTGGAGTAAATACGGAAAATTTATCGGTAATACTATGAAAGGGGTAAGTTAATTTTATGGATCCCAGATTTAATGTAATTGATTCCAGGTTTTCCGGTATTAAGAAGATAATTGCCGTTTCTGGAGGTAAGGGAGGAGTAGGAAAGAGTTCTGTCTCTTCTATGCTCGCTTTAATCCTTAAGGACATGGGAAACAAGGTGGGTCTTCTTGATCTTGATCTAAGCGGTCCGACTGACCATATAATTCTTGGTGCTGGGGATGTTTTTCCCGAAGAGGAAAAGGGTATTATTCCTCCTGAAGTAAGAGGAATTATGTTTATGTCTATTGTTTATTTTGCAGGAGAGAATCCTTTGCCTCTCAGGGGAGAAGATTTTTCGAATGCAATAATTGAACTACTGGCTATAACGAGATGGGGGAGTCTTGATTATCTCGTTATCGACATGCCTCCGGGTATCGGGGATATCACTTTAGATGTTATAAGAGTTATAAATAACATAGAGTTTATTATGGTTGGGAACCAGTCGAAGTTGACTTTAGAAACCTTGAAAAAAGTATTGCGTATGACTAATGAGGCAAAGAAAAAGGTGATTGGCCTCGTTGAAAATATAGCAATTTCAGAAATCGAAGAAAAAGAGAATAAATTGACTTCTCTTAATGTTCCTTTTTTAGGGAAAATAGATTTTGACGCGGGCTATGAGTATTCATTGGGAAACGTTGATAAGCTCTTAACGACAAAGTTTGCAGGAGATTTAAGAAATATAATTTCCAATAATCCAGAAGTATTTTGATTTAATTAACCACAGATTACACAGATTAACACCAGATTACCCTACTACCCCGTTTTTTTATTGTTTTTAATTTTTAGAATTTTTTAGAATTTTTTTGTATCCATGTTAATCTGTGGCTAATTTAGGGGTTGTGAGTAGGGTCTTAAATAAATAAAATAAAAATAAGGTGTAGTGTGGCTCTGTGTTCTCTGCGGTAAAATTGTTTTTTGGGGTTGTGGAAAGTATTTTAAACAAATAAGAAATCTTGTGGTAATCTTGTGCAATCTTGTGGTTTCTGTTTGGGGGGTTGTTGGTGTTTTGCCGCGTTTTGCACTTGACTTATTGTTTAACATAGGTACTTTTTTACAAATGTTTTTTATAATTATTGCGAGTTTACTTGTTCCGATGGATGGAGCGCAGACAGATCATTTAAAAGCTTACGGTCTTACGTACTGGGTTTTAAACGAGGGGCTTAATGCCGAGTGGTTTCTTAATTACAGAGGTGGCAGTTTCCTTCTTCCTGGGCTTGAGGGAATAAAAAAAGAAGCAGATAAAAGGGGAGTAGCTTCATTTTGGGTAAATGAAGATCAGGTAAACGATATCTATGCGATCATTGAGAGAGAAAATATGGAAAGGGTAAAGTTGGAAAAAGCCCCCAAAGTTGCGGTGTATATACCCGAAACAGAAGGTCCCTGGGATGATGCGGTTGCTCTTGCTCTCGAATACGCCAGAGTTCCGTATGAAAGAATATGGGATGATGATATTCTTAAAGGTGCCCTCATCAATTATGACTGGCTGCATCTTCATCACGAGGATTTTACCGGACAGTACGGGAAATTTTATAGTCATTATGCGAATGCTGCCTGGTACAGGGAAGTTGTCAACATTAACGAAAGGAAGGCGCGAAGCCTGGGTTATTCTAAAGTCTGGAAAATGAAACATGATGTTGCCAAGGTAATAAAGGACTATGTTTCCAAAGGCGGATTTCTTTTTGCCATGTGTTCCGCTCCGATTACTCTGGATATTGCCCTTTGTTACTATGGTGTGGATATCGTTCCTTCACAAATCGATGGCGATGGAATCGATTCTAAGTCAAATATAAAAGCGGATTATAATAATACACTTTTTTTAAAGAATATACGCCTTATAACATCTTTGAATATTTACGAGCATTCGGATGTTGATATAACCTACCTTGCGCAGCGAAGAGGAAAAAATAGCTATTTTTTTCTCCGTACTTTTATGGCAAAAAGAGATATTATTCCTGCTATTTTAACCCAGAATCATACTGTAAGAATAAAAGAATTTTTAGGTCAGGATACCGGTTTTGATAGGGAAAAATTGAAAGTTGATATTATTATTCTGGGAGGTATCCCAAATACAAAAGAAGTCAGATATATATATGGAGAATGTGATAAGGGTAGTTTTTCCTTCCTTGGAGGACATGATCCTGAAGATTACACACATCTTGTGGGAGATCCACCCACTTATCTGGAGTTTCGCAAAAATTCGCCGGGTTATCGGATAATATTGAATAATTTACTCCTTCCTGCCGTTAAAAAGAAAAAACTTAAAACATAGCATAGGAAATGAAAAAAATTGGATTTAGGATTTAGTAAAAAACAAAATGAAAAACTCTGTGTTCTCTGTGTCTCCGTGTGAGAAGTTTTTTTTGTTGATAAATGGATAAATTAATAGATAGTTATATTGAAGAATTAGTACGCAGAAGGTTTTCGGATTTTACAGTAAAAAGTTACAAGACTGATCTTGAAGAATTCAGTTCTTTTTTACAGAAGAATGGAAAAAATGAATTTTCCGATATGGACAGAAAAGATATAAGAGGATTTATGGGCGAGCTTCTTTCCTACGGATACAAAAAATCATCTGTTTCCCGGAAGCTTTCGGCAATAAAATCATTTTGCAAATTTCTTGAAAGGAACAAAATTTTAAAAAGGAATCCTTCTCTCTCAGTTAAAACTCCCAGGACCGATAAATTTATTCCATCGTTTCTTTCCGAAGAAGAAATAGAGAAAATCCTTGATTTTTCTTCTATGAATACGGAATTTGATATTAGAAATAAAGCTATTCTCGAACTGCTTTATGCTACAGGCATTCGTGCTTCCGAATTGGTCAATCTTGATCTTTCGATGTTTGATATGAAAAATAAGCTGCTCAGGGTCTACGGAAAAGGCAAAAAAGAGAGAATACTTCCCGTTGCAAGAATTGCTTTTGAAACTTTGAATAGATATATATCCGAGACAAGAGGATACAGGGACGGACCTCTTTTTATGAGTAAATCCGGAAGAAGATTAGGACAGAGAGATCTTCAGCGTATAGTAAAAAAAGCAATCGTAAAAGTTGCCACACTTAATCAGATGAGTCCCCATACGATGCGCCATACTTTTGCGACCCATCTTTTGAACCGGGGTGCGAATCTCAGGGCAGTTCAAGAGCTTTTGGGCCATGAATCCTTATCTACTACTCAGATTTACACGCATGTAAGTATTGAAAAATTAAAAGAAGAATATAAAAAAGCTCATCCGAGAGCATAGCATAAGAAGTTTAAAAATTAAATATTAAAAAGCAAAATGAAAAAATTAGGATTTAGGATTCAGAAAAAGAAACAAAAAACTTTATTTGTGCTATTCGTGCAATTCGTTGTTTCTAATTTTTGGGTATGGGGGGCTAGTTTTAAAAACATGATAAAAATGGTGTGTTGTGGGGTTTAGTGTTTTTCGTGTGTTTAGTGGTTAAAAAAAAATTAAATGGGGTAGTTGTGTGTGGTAATCTTGTGTTAATCTGTGTAATCTGTGGTTAATTTTAGGAGGTTAATATTTTAGACAAGATAGTCGAAATCGCTAAGGGTTCAGGGAATTTGATTCGTGACTATTACGGGTCTTTGAAAAAGGGTGACATTCAAGAAAAAGGTTTTAGTCATTTCGTTACCAAAGCGGACAAGGATTCCGAGGAATTTATAATAAATGAATTACAGAAAAACTTCCCCGGTGTGGGTATTTGTTCTGAAGAAGGTGATGCGATTTCGGGAAAAGGAAGATTTATTGTCGACCCTTTAGACGGAACTCATAATTTTATGCATGGTATAGCGCGTTTTTGTGTTTCTATTGCTTATGAGGAAGATTCTGAAATCAAAGTAGGTGTCGTTTATGAACCGGTTAAAGATGAGCTTTTTTCTGCGGAAAAGGGGAGAGGAGCTTTCTTAAACGGAAAGAGGATGAAACACTCGGGAGAAGAAAACATAGGCAGAGCATTGGTTACCGTCGGTATCCCAGTTTCAGCCTATGAAATAAGAGGAAGAATAATGGATGCCTTGAAGCATCTGATACTAAAGGTCAACTCTATAAGGATTTTTGGCGCCGCGGCGTTGCAGTTGGCTGAGATTGCGGCGGGCAGGATTGATGGTGATATGGGATTTGCTTTATCTCCATGGGATGTAGCAGCAGGCTGGATATTGGTAGAGGAAGCAGGTGGATTGATAACGGATGAGAGAGGAGGAAATAAGATTTTAGAAGGCACTATTGTTTCAGGAACTCCTTACGTGCAGAAATTCCTGCTTGACTTTGTGCAAAATAATATTATATAAATAGATTATGACACTTATAAAAGACAGTATAATTTCAAGCATGGAGTATATAGGAGGGATTTTTATCCTTACTGCGCATACTTTTATGAGAATAAGGGGTTTATTCAGAAAATTTGATTTGTTTGTGGAGCAGATATTCTTTCAGGGTGTTAAATCTATCTCTATTGTAGTATTTACTTCCCTTTTTATGGGTATGGTTACCGCGTATCAAGCTTATTATCAGGCAAAGC